>Ga0255201_1000006_pt1 | contig 103290 bp, 122 predicted proteins | sample Miss_Atlam_RepC__2_FD_189948 | JGI IMG/M metagenome (GOLD analysis project Ga0255201, IMG submission 189948) | Freshwater microbial communities from Mississippi River, Louisiana, United States - Miss_Atlam_RepC_8h | ecosystem: Environmental > Aquatic > Freshwater > River | place: USA...
GCTCCAGCTGCGAAATTATATGTCATTTTTACGTCATTTTTGAAAAAAAAATTGTTGTTCCATTAGGGTAATACCAGCTATAGTGAGAGCGACGTAAACTAATTTTAGAAACCGTTGTTTAATTTCTTCGCATGCACATAGAACTCTCTATCGTTCCCACCGTTCCCACCGATCTTAATTTCAGAATTTGAAAGTCATGTTACCCTCTTTCCATGTTCGTTCTATCCACTTTTGTCCATTCCTATACCACTGAGTCTCCAAACCGTCTAGATTTCCATTTTTCCATGTTCGTTCTATACACTTTTGTCCATTTTCATACCACTGAGTGTCCAAACCGTCCATGTTTCCCGCTTTCCATGTTTGTTCTATCCACTTTTCTCCATTTTCAAACCACTGAGTTTCCAAATCCTCTTTTTTCCCGTCTTTCCATGTTTGTTCAACACTTTTTTGGCCATTTTCATACCAAAAAAGGTACAAACCGTCTCTTTCGTTGTTTTTCCATGTTCGTTCTAACCACTTCTTTCCATTCATATACCACCATTGCTCCGAACCGTCTCTTACGTCGTTTTTCCATGGCATTTGAAACTTCAGTTGCCCATTATCATACCACTGCTGCTCCAAACCGTCTTTCACGTCGTTTTTCCATGGTATTTGATTCTTCAATTGCCCATTATCATACCACATCATCTCCAAACCGTTACGTTTCCCGTCATTCCATGTTGCTTGAAACTTCAGTTGCCCATTATCATACCACTGCTGCTCCAAACCGTCTTTCACGTCGTTTTTCCATGTTCGTTCTATCAATTGTTTTCCATTACTACGCCAACATTGCTCCATCCCATCTTTTTTTCCATTTTTGTACCATTGCTCCGTTTTTTTCTTTCGAAAAGGCTCCGTTTGTAGTGAACCACTGTCATAATAATACTCCACATAAAGTCCATGCATATCGCCGTTTTTTTCGGTACATACACAATGATGATATCTATCTCTGTTCGTTTTGCGTTTGACCATACTATTGAGAAAAATCAAAGTCAAATTAAGGTCAAATTTTTCCATGTAAATTGACACCTCGTCCCAATCGTAAAAGTGATGTAAAGGTTCGTTCCAATCGGTGCGCCAAGGATGATTGCCAGCTTCAAAGTCGATAAACCAGTTGCAGTTCATCTTTGGAAAAGTATTTATGAAATTGCAGAATTTTCGGAAAAGTTGGTATACATATAAGCGTCTGTTTAGTTGTTTACACCAACGGAGCACAGGTCACCATTAATGTTACAAAGTATGTTCTCGAGGCAGTTGAAGTTTTTGTCACAGTTACTACAACATTCGTGGTGCTTACTGCAATTGCTGCTGTTGTTGTAGATGTACCGACAATCAATGAATTAATGTCGGAACCTGCATCGACAACTACATTTCCAGAACTTTGTCTGTAAAATACATAATCTTTCCTAGCCCAAGCAGTAACAATTGTATCACCCTCACGCTCCGTAATAAACGCATTAAACCAACTAATTTCACTTGTCAACATTGGATACGTCAATAGGGTAACCGCGCCGTTAACAGCAGACGTCGTGGTTGCTCGTATCACCCGCATTCCACGAACAACTGTCTCTTCTGTCATTCTTGCAGTCAATGAACCGCCGAATACTGCAGATGATGCGAATCCACATACTGAGCCAGAGCCGACTGTAATTGCAGAACTTGCCGATGCCGACGTAACAGTTGATGTAGATGATCCAATACAAATAGCATATGTTGCACTTGCTGTTGGTCCGTTAACGCCAGAACTACTAGAGCCAATACTAATAGACCCAGTACCACTTGATGTAGGCGCATTTTTCCCACTTACACCTGCGCCGAAAGCAATTGAACCCGACCCAGTGGAAAAAGCCCCGACACCACCAGATATACAACTACCTATAGCAATTGCACTATTTGTCGTTGTAGCATTGGATTGTCTTCCGATTGCAATAGCGCTGGATGAACTCGCCACGGATCTAAAACCAACAGCAATAGCATCGGTAGCGGATGCATTTGCCGCATAAGGACTAGCTGAACCACTACCAATTGATATGGTGTTTGCGGCGGTGGCCTGAGCAAATGAGCCAATTGAAAGCGCATATACACCAGTTGACGATACAGATCGACGACCGATTGCTATTGCGTTTGTGGTGCTTGCCGATGCCCTATGCCCAACGACCACGCTATAGTTTCCACTAGCAACAGTTCTATTTGACGGAGTACTAGTGTCATGTCCACCTATAGCAATTGTGCCACTTCCAGTTGCTTGCGCGCTTGCTCCCATTGCTATTGATGTGATACCACTCGCATTTGCACCTGTTCCGAGTGCCATTGATGCGATAGCAGATGCAGACGCGCCTACAACTGCACCAACACCAGCACCAGAAGCTGAACCCATTGCCACCGCGCCCTGAACACTTGCAACTGGGCCAGCGTATCCAGAATTTGCAGATCCGATTGCAATTGTTCCAGAAGCGGTTGATTGCGGTGCATTAGCCGACCCGCTATTTGAGCCGATAGCGATTGATCTGTATCCACTGGCCGTTGCACCAGCTCCACTTGAACTGTTGCCTCCAATGGCTATGCCGTCTGGATTAGTAACTGTTGTAGCCTTTCGCCCGAGTGCTATTGAATTTGTAGTTCCAGCAGAAGCGCTCAATCCAACTTGTATCTTGTCAGTGGTTCCGTTGGCAATAACGTCCCCAGCAAAAGACAGTTGATTGATGGACGTAATGTTTTGACTATTCATATTGATTGACGTTGATCCAGCTGAGTTTCCTGACGTGAGTACTGCGGACAGTGTAGTCGCCGCTGGTGTTTGCCACGTTGCTGCGGTTCCAGAAGTTGCCGTCAACACTTGACCACTGACAGGCGCGGTAGCAGCACTGACATCGACAACAGTTGTAGCCGAATGCAGTGATTTTGCGGCCACGTTGTTACTGGTGTCAGTGAGAGTCTTGTTGGTTAGTGCTTGACTTGACGATGTGCTCAATACAGTCTCAACACCAGTATCATCGACAAATGCTAATGATGAAGGTGTGGTATTTTTCACAAATAGAGTTCCTTTCGCGGCTCCGGGATTTGACGGAGTTGCTTGTTCGGTAAACGTTTGTGTTGATAGGCCTGTGATTGCAGTTCCAGACGCGTTTGCTCCCTGAGATAAAACATCGGATAAATTCTGAACATCTGCGGTTAAATCATACTCTGTTCCAGCAGAATTTCTAAATACTGGTTTGTTATCATTTCGTACATAGATTTTTCCAAAACTTGGGGCTGGATTTGATTCGCTTGCTTGAAATGGCATGGTAATAGAACTTCCAGCGAACGTTCCACTAGAAACAATGGAGTCAGCAATAAGATCCGTAACGACCATGGAATTGGGTTGCAATCGTACACCGACACCACTAAAAGGACCTTCCTCAAATTCAACCCACCAATTGGTATTACCGGGCATGATTTTTGGAATGGGTAAATATTTTAAAAATTTATTTTACTACGAATAATAAAGAATGCAATCTAAGCATACGTTAGAACAACAGCCGATTGGAGCTGGAGGATTTGCAGCGCATACAGTCGGACCAGCGCATGTAAAGAGGGTTGTCGGTGGTTCTGGTCTTAATGTAGAAACAAATCCAGTCGTTTATCACAATGAAAAGGGAGAAACTTTAACGTTGCCTATTGATGGAACTTTTCGCCCACATCAATTGCAAGTGGTGGAAAGTTTTCGTCGTAACCCAGACAATTATGTGAATACATCGTTTCGCATGTCATTTTCAAAACCAATGAAACATGTTCGCGCAATTGAATTAATGGAGTTTAATTTGCCAAATGCACTGTCCGTTCCGGCAAATCGCGAATATATGTTGTTATTTGGCCTATACGACCCAAGTAGTGGTAGTTTTGAACCACAGGAAAATCTCTATCATAAATCGCCATTTAAAACAATGATGGCTGATGATCACAACGATCCAAATGTTGATCGAACGTCGAATCCTGCATGGGCAAACGCACTAAGAATGGAATTAAGTGATTATGCAATATTTCGCGGTTCATATGACGTTTCTCAGCCTCTACAGAAATGGGGCGACAATGTTGGCTACAAACGTATAGTGTATTTTCCTACACCAATTTCGAATTTGTCGACGTTGGAATTAACACTAATGGATCCACTGGGTAATTTATATGATATGGATCCTGTACATGAATGGTCTGCGGTATTGCAAATTTACTCAAAACAATAATCATTCTAAAGGCGCTGCATGAATACGAATCGATGGACACACAAGCCATGATCCAGCAGTGCGAGTGGCGGAAATAATAATGTTTGAACCCGATAGCCCAACCGCAATGGTAATGCCAGTGCCCGCATCGCTTTGACTTTGTGACAGAGTTCCCATGACATTGCTTTTTGTCAACACGCCGTTTTTGTTGCGAAAGTTAAAACGTTCCAATACTGCTAAAAATGATCCAGTGGCATCAGAACGCTGACCAATAACACAGCCGTCTACATGCAAAACGTCCCCTGATACTGTAGGATATGTAAAAATTGTTGCGCTTGTTGTGACACCATTCAAAATAACACCAGGAGGACCAACTACACGCCTCGTCCGCGTAACAAATTCGTTATCTCTTCGGCTAGAAATACCAGCGCCAATTACATAACATGAATCATGCTCACAAACACTATTTGCACCGATGACCATACTATATTCGCCAACGCAACTAGCATTATGTCCAATAGCGATAACGTTAAGCCCATTGGCCAGTGTGTTCGCACCAATAGCCACATTATTATAGTCACCCGCGCACATAGCGTTATAGCCGATACTTATAGATTGTCCACTAAATGATCTTGCCTTATGTCCAATGGAAACACACGGATTTGATGTGCTTTGCGCTTCATGACCAATAACCACGTCATCGTCATGTGCCACCACTGTCTGATGACCTATTGCAATAATATTTTGTGTTGCATTAGACGTTGCGGTTGAATCATTTCCAATTGTAATAAAATGACTAGAGGAAGCTGGTGGCAGTGCTGGACTGTTACCGATGCAAATACACGCATTAGCAGTTGATGGAATTGTTATGTCTGAGCCAATGAGCACGTTTGCATACTGGTCCTGATTATTGCTTGCGTTTACAATGTTATGCCCAACAACAACGCACGGACCTCCAACAGTAGAGTTATTCATTCCCATACATACTGTTCCATCACTATTTGAAGACGGTGCTAGTGCTGTAACAACACAATCATATCCCATAACAACTGATCTAGTAATGTTTGTAGAATTTGATCCACCCAACACTGTACTATCAACGGCAGACGATTGACTATTATGGCCAACGACAATCTCTGTGTTTGATGTAGAAACTCCAGATGCACCGTTTTCACTAACTTCAACTCCTTGCGTAAAACGAATGGCTAATGTGTTATCTATTGACAAATTTTCTGCGTTTTCTGATATATGTAAAACTGTTGCCAAATCAGGCTCTAATTCACTATCTAAGCCGCTTTCTGCCGTGAATATTGCACGTGTTGGCGTATCTGAACGCACCCAAAGACGACTTTGTTTTGAACTTGGAGCTGGTTGACTTGCAGTTTCCGACAATAGAATATATTCAGTTTCCACAATGGTGTTTCCGTCTCGATCAGTCAAAACATCAGTGACCATTGTGTTACACTCCATGACATTTGTACGCAGACGTTTAGCACTCATTGAATTTACAACAGACTTATGCAATGACCCTAGAGAATCTATTGGTTTCGCATATAAATTTGTTGACATTGTGCTTTTTTTTCATTCTATAGACATTTTTATTTATTTCAATTCACTGCCTCTTCCCACCACGACTCTAGTACTGGACTATGACGATACTTTTGAAGATCGTCGTCATTGTCTTTGTAGATTATTTCACGATATAATTTAAGCCAATTTGTGTACAATTTTCCAGCCTCTATTTTGGTCGCTGGCGGCGCAGAGACAGAATATTTTTTGACTGCGTCTGGATGAAATAGATAGCCACAATCGCCATTCACAACGATCCATGGTTCCATGCAAAAGGCCAACAAATGTGAATCATTGCTACGCCATTTAACATTGTTTTCTGGATATTCAGGAAAGAGCAGACGAATTTCCACAATTTGTTCGGCCGTGAAAAAAATAGGTGCACTATGATATGATGACAGAAAATCAAAAACATCATGTAAATCTTGTCCGCGAAGTACACACATTTTAATATGTTTCATCATTTGCACATTTGCAGGAACTAAATTCATTGTTGATAAAACTGAGATATAAGGAATATTCATTTTTTTATTGGTTGTTCGCCTCGTCACCTGCTTGCATTAGCGCTCCTACACCAAAACCAGTTGAAAAAATTGCTATAAGTCCTCCCGCAATCAATCCCATAACTAACCAGCCACTTTCCCATGTGTCAACAATAACGGTTTTAGTCGGATCTTTTGGATCTTTCTTTACTGGTTGTTTGTCTAATTCCATTCTGCTATAAACAGCTAATACAACACCACCAGCACCAACTAAAATAAGTATAATACCAATAATGATATATTGCGTTTTTGTCATTTTTTTATAATTACAAATAAAAAAATGCAACAAGAAATCAACCGTCAGAATTTTTTACGAAGTAAGTACTTTTCTTCTCGATATAAAGACTCATCATATGATTTTTATAACAAAGTAATAAAAGTGACACCTGATTTCTTTGCTGATGATGCCGAATTTGAATTTATTGGTTGCCGAATTCCGTTCAACTTTGTTATGATATATGATAAAGGTCATGGTAGTATAGAAACATATGATCATCCAGACAACAATCCGATGTAAGTGCTATATTGCGTTTTTGAATTTTTTTTATAATTACAAATAAAAATGCAACAAGAAATCAACCGACAGAATTTTTTACGAAGTAAGTACTTTTCTTCTCGATATACAGACTCTTGTAAATTTGGTAGTGATACAGTAATAAAAGCTAATCGTGAGTTTTTTGCTGATGATGCCGAATTTGAATTCTTTATTGAAGATTGCTATATTCCGTTCGACTTTGTTATGATAGATGATCAGATAAGTATAGAAACATATGGGGATGTAACAAAATTTACTTATAGAAAAGGCATATTAGCCGTGTATAAATTTTGTATAAACGACGACCTTGTAGACGATGAAGACGTAGAATTCGTAGAACTTTATCCAGCGTTTAATTATCAAAACGAACAACAAAATTTACCAATTGTTAAATTTGAAAAAATTGTCGAGTTTTTTAAAAACAAATTTTTATACATTAATTCAAAAGATATTCCAAAAAATAACGTATGGACTAATGATGGAAATGATCTGGGAGAGATTGCGGTGAGAAACATAAACGGAGATGCTTATTTTAAGTATTTTCATGCAGATAGATTTCAATATTTTGAAGTTGATTTTGAAATACTTGTTGTTGAAAAACGGTGCGATAATTGTAAGTCGAAAACATCACAACTACCTTTACATTTACCATCGTCCCAACAATATATAATAGATAATGGATTTGTATGCAAGAATCACTCTGAACAATTTTTTCAAATAATCTCCACTAAACTTCTTCCTCCCACATTACTTAGTGACGACGGTATGTATATTTTAAAACTTTCATATGAACGAGTTTTAGACATTAAGTTTATGGATGTACTATATGAAACATTTTTAGCAAATTTTCATAGAAAAAAAGATTACCGTTACTACATGCTAGCAATTAATTATTATGAAGACGATCGTGTATGGGAAAATGAAGAGGAAAACGGTTTTATATTGGGCAGAAACCTATACTATCTTATGGAGAATGATTTTAGGTTGATGATATGGGAGTGGATTTGCCGTTATGCAGTTTTAAAAATGATTTCTTTAAATGTACCGTCAAAAGAAGGAAGATCATTGAGAATACGTAAGCCAATTATGTTTGAAACGAATCGATCTATAGATAATGTTTGTCGCAGCTCAATTCATATCTTCGACCCATCTCCTTACTCCTACTACTATATTCATGATTTGACAGCATGTGTTATTATGATGACGAATATTGACCCGTTTGAAGGAGCGCCATTTTATAACCCAGTGTCTTACGAAACAAGAGAGAATAGAGATATATTGGCAAGAATTTATGGTATGTATGATGATCAAAGTCATCTCTTTAGAATCCCTAATAATGGATGGATACCTCAAGGTCAATCGTTTACTGACAATTTAAATAACTTTAGATTGTATTTGCTCGGTTTAGCATATTATGTGAATTCGATTTGTGGACGTCCAGAACTACAAAAAGATCTTATAAGAACAGAGCCAAAGATTGATCAATTGAGTGGTAGAATAATCGACGAAATGGTAGTAGATACATTCGATCATCCAGACAACAATCCGATCTACAAAAAGATTTAATAATAACAGTAGATTCGGGGGAAGGTGAAATGGTAGTAGATACATTTGATCACCCAGACAATTACTTTAAAATATAATGCGTCATATTATTGAAAAAAAAACATTGTTGTTATGTAAATTAATGGATATCAAATATAACGTCACGTTTGTGCCACATGTAGAGAAGATAGTAACGGATGGCCGTCGAAATATCAACTTGCCTTGTCTTACGGAAATTCGTACAACTGCGCCCGTTTCGATTGATGATTAACGGTTTAACAGTTGGTCGATCACCGGATGTGTTGGAAATAGCCCCGTTAGTGCGTCGGCTTAAGAATGTGTCGGTTCCAGCTGACGATCAAGAGACAACGACTGCGTCTATGATTGTGACGTTGCTTCATGAAAAGATGGATAGTGACGAGCGATCGTTGGTAACTCAATATACATTGCCTTGCCGCTACATTGATAGACTAAGTATATCGTTTGAAAGTGAGCAACAAGTATCTTTTTTTTACGTTAGTTATCTTAAGGAAGAGTATCGTAAGGTGCACACGACAATGAAAAACACAATGTAACACTCACATTCCTTTCAGCAGACAACAAACGTACCTATTGTCATGGCACTTTTTCATTGGCACACACGTTGTCGGATCGCGAGGTCCTTTATACAATTCTGTCGACTGTTGCAAGCGTACACTTAAGCCAGCTGATTGGTGTCACAGTGCATCAACCGAGCGGAGCACATTGGCAAACGAATAGACAGTGGTATAATCAAGTTACAACGCGTGTAAGAGAACAATTGACGGCGGCTGGTATGAATCGAGACGTTTATCAATATTATAAGGAACAATTGTCGGAACGTCAAGATGATTTCATAAGCAGCGACAAAAATGGATTTACCGACAGTAACGTTTGTGGGCATTCGAGCAACAAACAAATTGACACAATTGATGCCGAGCGTTGTGACGTATTGTAAAAGAAAAGACATTAGTAATTTATTTTCATCGGTATAAATAAAAACATGACTAGTCTGTATACATTACCACCAGCTGGAGCTCGTTTTGTTGGGTCAAATCGTCACGCGGTTAATTCACTGAATACAAGCTTTGCACGCTCATCCAATATTACTGCAGACGACGTTATAACTGATTCACTTCAAAATCGCTTTGGTGGTACAATTGTCGATGGGGAATATGTACTTTTTGAGGACGCTGTTAGTGAAACGGAATCAGTTCCAGCTGGAAAGGGAAGAATTTGGGTACGTCAAGACAGTGATGTAAAGAAATTGGTGTTTTCATCCGACAGTGCAGGTGATGTAGAGTTAACTCCTGGTTTAGGTGACATGCTCGCGGCTGGTAATGATGCCAATGGACAAGAATTTGTTAACGTTGATTCATTGAAATTTCATGGCGCCATAATTATGGGTAACAACGTAACAGCATCGTCAAATAATTCTATTGCAGTTGGTTATGAGTCAAGTACGAGTGCAATGTACAGCATGGTCATTGGGTCTTACAACGAGTGCAATAATGAATATGGATTAGTTGTTGGAACATCATGCACATTGAATGCTGCAACAAAAGGTGGTGTAGTTATTGGAAGTTCTATTGTTTCTAGTGGACCTGCTATTTGTATTGGACGCAATATCCAAAACGCGGCACAAGATGCAATTATTATAGGTTATGGTTTTACAGATGTGTCCGATGGCGGTAACATCATTGCCATAGGACATGGATCAAACAATCTGAAAAGTGCAATGTCATATTCAATCGCTATCGGTTCGCAAGACAATGACACGATAAGCGAACCTCTTATTGACGTAACAACACATTCATATAATATTTCAATAGGATTCAATTCATTTTGTTTCGGATCTCATAATGTCGCTGTTGGAACTACGTCTAAAGCTGGTGGAGACGGAAATGTACTAATTGGTTATGGCGCAGCAGCAGTGAAATCCCCGTTGGCATTACCAGGTGTTGATTATTCAATCTGTATGGGTCATGAAGCAAGCACAAATAGCTCATTTTCTATTTGCATTGGCGCTAACTTGACAGAGAAAAATTGTGCTCGTGCGGTACGAATATCAAATTATGGATCTTATTCTTTGTTGCCTCATGAAGATTCTGTTTCAATTGGATACGATACGCATTGCAAATCAAATTTTTCAGTGTGCTTAGGTAGTCACGTTATAAATAGAGTTCAAGACGAATTTTGTACACGTTTTACTCGCTCTGTTCGTGGTTCAATAACAACTATTAACAGTGTATCTACAACATTAGTATCTTTTCAGACAGCAACTAATGATGTATTACATGTTGAGGCTACGATCAACGGAGTTCGTAATGATCATCTAGTGACGTATATGGCAGTCTATGAAAATTATCACTTTCGAAACAAGGCTGGAGTTTTGTCAATGAGTTCGTTGGTTGGTACGAAAACGGAAGATACTAGTGATGGATCTGCTGGATTCACGTCTCTTATTCAGGCAGCAGCTGGTCTTATTGAATTGAAAGTGACTGGACGTAGTGACGAAACTATCCAATGGGTGGGTGTGTTAAGAATTTATGGGGCACCTTCAAACTAGTAAAAAAAATATTTTATATATGATGTTAAAAACATGCTATTAGTTGGTCAACATATAGAATCCGCAGCAACTTTATCGTCTAAAAAACTTTCTGTTCATAGTGTAGATTCAAGAGTAATCAACGTTGGTACCATTCGAAACACAGACGGCTCTTTATTTTTGGATGATTCGAGTCGCACATTAATAGAGAGCGCATCACAGCCATCACCATCCGCTGGCGAGGGACGTTTTTGGGTACGTTCGTCGGATTCGAAACTCATTTTCACCGACGATACTAATACTAACCATGATGTAACAACTATTACTGTGAATGACGTTCTTCAACGTGATAATGACGCTGATGCATTGAGTTTAATGAATTTGGCTTCAGTTAGCTTTTCCGATGGTGTGGAGCTTGGTAATAATGCAAATGCAGAAAATACCGATGTTTGTATTGGTAAAGATGCCTCATGTATTGGTAACGGGTTTCAAATTTGTATCGGGAGAAATGCTTATACCGACGCTACCGGAGACATTTCTATCGGTTTTGGTGCAACATCATATGGATTGACGTCGTATAAAGTATGTATTGGGTGCAACCAGACAAATAAAAACAGTATTCAAATTGGTTATATAAATAACGCTATAGATAATTCAATTGTTATTGGCTATAATAACTTTTCGAATGGTACTGGCGAATATGGAGTGTCAATTGGATCGAATAGAGTAACGGATCGGTCTACGACAATTAGTCATTCGGTCACGTTCGGACAAAATGAAGGTGTAACTATTGGTCATATTACAAAACATTTTCCTAAAGAAACGTTAATTGGAAGCAATATTTTGTCACATCCAGATAATGGTGCCTACGTATTCAATAATGTAATGATCGGGCGTCATATTGATAATAGCACTGTATGGCAGAATTCCAATAATGTCATGATTAATACTTCAACGAATTCAACCTATGGAAGAATGCAAAACGTTGTCATTGGATATGAAAACTACTGCATGTCATATTGCACGGCTATTGGTGCGAATATTGAGATACAAAATGACTATGTTGTCGCTCTTGGATTCTCTCCAAAGGTTGCATGTGCAGAATATAGTGTAATTATTGGAACTAACCCTAACTTTACTTATAATACTTCGAATGACATATTTATGGCACAACAATTTCGTACGTTCGAGCGTCGTGGATCACTTACCACGTCGTCTGCAGGTCCCACAACGCTAATGTCCTTTGATTTGTCTCAGTTTAATTCATTTAATACCTCGTTTTGTATTGATGTATCTGTATTAGGAAGAAATAATGGCGGTGGTAGTGGAACACTGAATGATACACATTTCATTTCGTTGAAAAAGTTTCATTTTCGCAACAACGCAGGATCAATTTCCTTTGTTAGCGGCAATGAAGAGACTGAAATTGATTCTCCCGATGCAGATGCGCTTGTACAAGAACTTGTGACGACTGGTGCATTTGCAACGAATACACAAGGTCAATACTTTTTTATCTATGATGGAAACGATGATGGTAGTGATCCGTCGTCAGGATATTTTGTGTGGAATGATACTGCAAATGATCAAACCACTGGAAGTCCAGCCGGTTCGCTGCATTTATTGAACAATCCTGTGCCTGTCAACACTTTGGGTGTAACAAACGATGTTGATGTTGCATTTCGCATTACACAAGCTATTCACGCGGAGACAGAATTTAATGCAGTAGGACCAGTTCGACAAGTGACTGAAGTTGATTTTGCTGGGTCGTTTACTGAACTACGTGGAACGCTTGGAACCCCCGATACACATAATGTTGTTATTACTGTTCTTGCTCTGCCTACACAGGGACAATATTTTCTTCTTCATTCCACATATGATGCTAATCGTTACTTTTTGTGGGCAGATACAGCTGGGGACGGTACTACGGGAAAACCAACTGTTACTGGGTATACTGAGCTTGCAGTTAATCTTTTAGGCGCGACTACTCCAAATCTGGTGGCATCGGCAATAGCGACCGCAATAGGTACACTTCCGGCACATTTTACAGTGACGTATCCTTATGCAAATCCTTCATACGATCTACTCGTCACAAACACATCTGCCGGTTTTTCTAGTGGCGCTCTTGGAGGAAATTGGACTATTGGACTTGGCAATGGAGCTGGTAGACCTCGAAAACAACAATATTGGTTCATTCGTTCTGCTCTTAATGAGACTGTCTATCATGTGTGGTACGATTCGACTGGTGCGGATTCAGCCCCAACACCAGCACCAAATGGATCGACGGCGATTCGTGTAGACGTAAGCGGAGGAGGTGTAACCAGTGACAATGATATCGCAACGTTAACACGAAACGCTTTGAATGGTGTCTTTGCAAATTTCTCGGCTACAGTATTGGGTACAGTGGTCACAGTGACAAATGTTCGCGCTGGTGTTACTACTGCGGCTTCCAATGGTATTACCTATGATCCAATTTATCCAGCGAGGGGCGGACATATGGAGGATATATCTTTTAACCAAACAGTATCGGGAACCAATGGGTATGAATCTGATAATCGCGTAGTTATTACCAACGCTACTAGTTCAATTCCCGGTGTTGTGCGTTCAATTAATAATACTACGGCAACTAGTGATCCATGGGATAATATTTCCGTAACTGTAACGGATACATTTTCGGCAACATTGACATTAATTGGTTCAGCGGCGACTGTTCGTGTCTATCAACGAAGTGGTTATGAAATTGATTGGATAGGTGTGATGCGGGTGTCTAGTAACACAAGTGGTTTATAACAATACGTTTTTGTAATTTTATTTTTCGGTGGTAAAACAAACACAATGCCAGCGAAGAAGACTACAAAGACAAAGCGAAAGTCCAAGACGACCGCTTCAAAAAAGAAGACCGCCGCTTCAAAAAAGAAGAAGGCTCCTGCGAAAAAGAAGACCGCGGCTTCAAAAAAGAAGACCGCCGCTTCAAAAAAGAAGAAGGCTCCTGCGAAAAAGAAGACCGCATCCAAGAAACCAGCGACAAAGATGTATGGTGTGCGTGGGACGAAAGCTGAGGTTCGCCGGACAAATGCATATGCTTCTAGATGCCGCAGTGGTATGCGTGCTACCGGTAACGGAGTTTGCCCATCTGGATACAAGCGCGCGCTGAACAATTGTTGTGTTGCAATCGATAAAGCTCAAAAAGCAGTTGAACAATTGAATCGTGTTTCACCGTGGATAGATTCTGGTTTAAAAGAAGATGATGGAAGCCCTAAATACATAAAAAATCCAAATTTAAATAAGTAAAACGCACGCATAATTTCTTTTACTTCTGTCCGATTCAACAACGAGTTAATTTATTTTCCTTCGCACGGCATACTTTTACTTCTAATGAGATAGAACAAATGAAAAAGTAAATCCCTCCTCACCTCATTTGGTACATGTATGTTTTTTGTATTTGGCGGAAAATGATTTTTTTTCCTTCGGTTCTCCAAAAATGGCACAGACACTATGGGATGATGCTGTTACTCAAGCTATATCATTTAATACAGTGAACATTACTGATTTTTCCGCGCGCGTTGCAACGATAGATTTAGTTTGTCCCATGTTAGATACAGGAAATTCAGACATGCAACAGCAATGCGAAATTTATGTCAATGAAAAGACACGCTTAACTGCTGAAATAACAAAACTCACCACTGCCAATACTGCATTGAACAGTCGCCTGTATGCATCACTTACTGCCAATGATCAGGCAACAGTGAACTATTTCTTTGCACTTCTGCCTCAGTATCAATTTACGCGATTGGCCGCAGAATACCGAGTGACGCTTTTGACGCTCGACACGCGGTTCAATAACGCGATACAGTCTACAACCCCTCCAAACAGTGTTTCTGACGAGGTGAAACAATCATTATACGAGCGACTATTCACGGAATTAAGAAATGCTACGGACTAAAGAGAATTATTTTGTATGTTACACCGCCGATTTCAATAACGGTGAACGCGGCGTTTGTCGGTAGCGCTAAAAGTGGAATAGCAGCAAGTGCAAGATTGACTGCGTCCGATGTACTTAAGCTGCTTACTGTAAACGGTGATGAAATTGTAACCACCAGTAGTGTTCCAGCGCCGTTTGTTGCATTCAATCCACTGACGGTATTGATTGTGTCGCGGATATTATTCGAAAGTGTTTGCGCGGTCGCATTATACGTTACCGCATGACCAGTGCCACCCGGAGTTGGATCAGTGTTTGTCCCGTTCGAAATCCAAAAGTAATGTGTGCCAGATGGAAGCGTGAGTGAAAAATAGTCGGCCGGTGCTGCTGTAAGCTCGAGTAGTGTTGGATCTACTACCGTCAACGTTGCCGCAGTGACGAAAAACTTTGTCCGTAACATATGACTGTTGGAACCGCAACGGATCGTCAGTTGATTTGCGTCGGTCGATGTAGCACCACTTCCTAATGCCACGGAAAAGTCATGACCGTTGGTGACAACTGCATTTGCGCCCATTGCAATTGACCCGGTTCCATACGCGGTCGAATTATACCCAAACGCAATAGCCGATGTTTTCGCCTTTGAATAGGAACCAAATGCAATGCCAAATGAATGTGTTGCAACAACCTTGGACATATATCCAACCGCTATATTTGACGCACCTCGAGCATCGGCTAAACGTCCAAGTGCAACCGACTTTTTTGAATCGGTTTTAGCATCGGAGCCAAATGAAATTGAACCATTTGACGCTTCTGCTCTTGCACCGACGGAGACTGAGCCTACACCTCCGCCGAGCGCTGTTGCATTGATTCCAACCGCCACGCTCCGTGTACCAGAGGCCAATGCGTTTTTCCCTACTGCTGTAGATTTGAGACCAGACGCGATTGCATTAAATCCTACCGCAGTCGTAAAATTCGCCGATGCTTGCGCCCCTCCACCTATAGCCACCCCGGTTTTACTATACGCAACAGCAGGAGAGGCAACAGTACCAATTGCAAATTTATCACCCGGACCAACAAACGTTGTAGAAGAAAACGATGTCGTACGAGGCATTTTTTGTACGGAGAATAATAAAAAAATATAATACATGGAAAAAATGCCACTCAGAAGAATATCATATGGATTAAACACGGTGATAGGTGATGGAACATATACGTGCAATGGAAGCGGAATTACGTTTGCTCATCCAACAGGGGACGTTGCTAATAATACTGTTAATATGTCAACAGCAGGCGCTACAAGTGTGACTGCCACAAATTCAGTAATAATTGGTGGTAGTGTCGGAGCAGGTTTTAATCCACATCATACTAATTCGGATGGTATTGTCGCCTTTGGATTTGGAACAGGAAGTTCAAACTCCGTAGATATTGTAACGAATGGTTCAACTTCCGGTTCTTCGGTTTCTAATTCCATATGGTTTCCTTCGAACCCACCAAATGGCGGAAACGTATTGAGTGGTTCGAGTCATGCTACAACTATGTTTTCTGATTCTACTGGCCCGAAATCAACTGCAATAGGAAATGTCCAAGGTGGTGTGGGAGCGGTTGGACAAAATTGTGTTACTATTTGCGGCACTTCTCTAGGTTCCACAGCAAATGGTTGTACAAATGTTGGTAATGGTAATGGTAGTGGTGCTCGTATAACACAACCATCGCCAGGGCTCAATACAGTTATTGGGTGCAGACGTCAAGGTGGACAAATAACGCTCACAAATGCACTTATAATTGGTCATAGAAGTCAGGCTTTCGCGGATGCGACTGTACGTGACGGCTGCATAATCATTGGTAATTTCACATCTAATAATTATACTTCAAATACTTTCTCATTTTATGGTACGGCTTCACAACTTTCTTTGCGAACCGCTTTCGACATCACTGATTTAGGCGGATCAAATCCAGTGGATCCACAAACAACCCGCGCATTATTAGTGCAAATCAATGGCAGTGATTATAAAATTCCTCTATATAGTTAAATTTCATGACAACACGTACCATAATACATTCCGGAACAGGGTTCATAGGCGATACCCGCGTAATGCCCACTTCTTTTGGTCAAACATCAATTAACCATACAGCATGGCTCGGAAGTACGACGCGTCCGACAAGCATTTCCAACAATTATGGTTATGGGTGTGTCGTGATCGGCCCAGGTGCGACTTCTACTCTAGCTAATAATACTTTTTCTACTTCAGTTGGTTACATGACGAATCAGGGTTCAAACGGCGGAGTTTCTATCGGTGCTAAAATCAGTGGTAATGGTTCAAAACTTGCAATTGGTTACGGCTGCACTATGAATACAACTAGATTTACAATAGCGTCGCAAAGTTTACTGTTTGGTTGTGAAATTGGAAATACAATTAATCTGAATAACGTTGGTACTGGTACCCATAATGTAATTATTGGATATAATGCCGGCTCAATTACCGGAGTTAATGGCCATCGAACTTGTGTTGGTGGTTACGCAAATTCGTACGGGACCGGCAGCAATTCGAGTTACGTTGTGGTCGTCGGATGTAATTCTAACGCCAAACTCAGATATCACTGTGTATTGTTGGGTCATGAAATTGTCTGTAATGGAGCAACAGCAACATCTCATAATTTGCTTATTGGTCGTCAAGCGTATTCATCGCACGCGACATCGACATCGACAACTGTTATAGGTTATAAGGCGACATCAAATGCAACAAACCAACTTGCAATTAATGTATCAGGGACAACATCGACAACTTTCCGCGCATCACTTGTTTCCAATACACAGGGCACGGGAGTCCAACCTAAAACTGGACCACAGAAGTTCTTACAGGTGAACATCAATCCAACAGCCACATTTAACATGACTGGCACAAGTAGAGTGATTCAGCTGTATGATCCATGAATAGTTTTAGTAACCAACTGTAAAATGTGTAATCACCCGTTGTATGGAAATTATACTTTTAATTGGTATACTTTTTATGATTATAAGGTGAATCATATGGGGATCATTGTGAATAAATATGGAAATATACTCAAATCCGATAATCACGGACGGATACAATTGTCAGTTGGATCACAGCGCAAAAATTATCGAGTTGCGGAAGTTATATTAATGTCTCTTTTTCCCGATGTTAAAAGAACGAAAACAATTGTTTATGAAGACACTAATATACTTAACAATAACGTTTTGAATTTACGTTGGGGAACGCCTGATAAATCTCGATCGACACTAGAGACAAACTACCGAGGGAATACTATTGCATTAGTTAACTCTGATGGAAAAATATTACAACGTTATGTCAGTGTGGCCGATGCAGCGCGAATATTAGAAATTTCATCAACCAGTATTTATAATTCTCTCAGCAAAGGATGTGTTGTAAGCGGATATATATTTACAAAGATCTAGTTTTATATAATCGTCCGTCTTTGTACCACCACTGCTCGAGTCCATGCCTAAGTCCGTCTTTCTCTGTGTATTCGCGCTTTCGTCCATACTCATACATAATTACTGGTTTAACCCGCAATTCTAACACATGCGAAATGACATCGCGTGGTGGCAATGAATGTGTGTAATGGCGAAACAGCAAATACACAAGTTCAAGTTCATTTTTGGAAAAGTATTTATGAAATTGCATTTTTTAAAAACATGATTTAAAATAATTTTCATACAAGACGCGTGAAAGACGGATTTTTTCGGAGGAAACAACGAATAAATGCAATTTCAGAAATAACATGGAAAAACGGAACAGCAGTGGCATAAAAAAGGACAAATGTTTTATGGAAATTCAAAAGTAAACAACATTATCATAATAAGCAACTCCATGTGTTTTCATCAGTGTATCAATTCGTCCATTAAAGGCAAAATCAAACGGGGCTAGCGTGTCCCAATTACATTCTTCTGGCAAGACTCCAATAGTCGTCAATAAAAACGCTGCAAATGTACTACAAACAAATTCATCAGTGTGACGTGACCGAAAATCGAGTCCAAAACGAGCCTCAAGTAAATCAATAGGGTTTACGTCATATGGTGCATTCTTTGTTTTTGACCATAATTCAACGAGTTTCTTCTCCACATCTGACGGCGGTTCGTTTGCCCAGTGGAAACGTCGTCTAAACACCTTTCCTGGATACTTGTCGACTGCATCACTTACTCTTTGAATTTGAACACCCCAACGCAATCGACCACCAGTTTCCTCACCAGGAGTGCTTTCTTCACCGGATTCTATAATAAACTCACCATGCAAATCATCGCCTAGATACAATGGGTCAACAAGTGCAATGGCAACATGACAATATGGCGAATCACAAAGATCTTCCAGTGCACGGCTAGGCCACCAATCTTTCCCCTCGAATAATAATACATCAAATGTCTGTAGCATTTTTTTATTAGGTGAGTAACAAAAAAATGCCAAGCGTAAAAGTTGTTTTGGGAGTACTAATTGTTTTGTCACTTATATTTCAATCTATTGAACTTATTCTTCATTCCCAAAATATACATAAAAATGATTCCGATGCGTTTGCAGGTGTTTCATCATTCACCAGTGTGCTTTCCATGATAACAATTATAACAATGACAACAACGTACATTTATAATGAAAATAAATGGAAAAAGGACGTGGAACAACTAAAATCACAAATTAGAAAAAATGAATGATTTGGAAAGTTTGACTATTGAAAGAAATGCATTAGATTATTTCAAAATTTCGAGAATTCTTGGTGAAGTTCCATTGCCAGTATTTAATTACGTTACTTCGTTATATATTATTCCAGTGTATAAAACTAATGCTATTATTTCGAATCCTGAAAAGAATCTTTTTATGAAAACTACGTATTATGATATACCGGAAGACATTATGGTACCTCTACCCAAGAGAATGTCATTGGATGTGTGGTATGAAAAAAATTATGGAAAATAGATAACATTAAAACGTGACTGATTTCGTGCTGCATGAACGTGTGCACTATCAGCTGGGTAACCATGATAATAGACAGTTACACGCTCTAATTCGTTTGTGTCTGTGAAACATTTCTGTACAAGAGACCAAAAATGCGTGAGTCGTTCATTGAAATCTGAATAAATACATCGCCGCTGCATATCATGAGGGTTCATGCGTAAAATTACAATTGGTAATAAAGTGGGTGCGCCGAATTGCATAGAATCCATACGCGCCAACTCACAGTCAACTGGCTGATCCTCATGAGCAAATTCGTCACATTCCAGTACAATCAATCTATCATCAAGTATAAACACCATGTCCGAATAGATGAGTCTTTCATTTTTGCACTGCCGAGTCCCGAAGGCTGTTTTTTGAGAGAATGTAGAAGATGATGGTGGCCAATAGGAATGGGCTAATTTCTTTAGTGCCTCATGCCACACATACTCTATACACTGAGTTCGCGTATCATTACACACTGTACAAATTGACTCACTACTTTTTGTTTGAAATACCCCACAAATACCACAGTAGCGTGAATAGTGCCGTCTGAGTGATGGCGGAAGATTGTCTATTTTATTAATGTACACTCGCTGTTGTTCGATATGCACTTGACATCTCACACTCTCCGGTATCACGGCATCACCACATTCGACACACGTTCCAATAAGCCTATTTTCATTGCGTCGTCGTTTCATTCGATCAGAGTGCCGTTGACGATGTAACGTACAATAAATACTGTCAGCGTCGCTGGGGGAATCGCAAGAAACACATTGATGAACATTGCGTTTTACTGCACGACGTTTCCGATCGCGTTCAATTCTAATCCGATGATGTTCTTGACATTCACGAATATAGCGTTGAAGTTTTTCATTAAACATTGCAGGGGCTTCACAAAGATAACATGACATTTTTAACTATTATATAGTATTTTTTTTTTATTTTTTATACCACATTGTTTAAAAATTTTCAGTCAACTAAGAAAAAACACAAGTAACGAGAACATATGTATCGGAACATATAGTGGTGCTGTTCAAACCATGGTTGACAACAATATTTGTTTGGGAAGACAAAGCAATGTTGCCACTGGGGCGTCGAATGCCATTGCGATTGGAAAACAGGCGGTAGCTCCAAATGGAGGTCTAGCGATTAACACTAGCGGCACAAGTACAAATAGTTTATCGACTACGTGGCAAAAATTTACCGCCGCGCCACCATCGGCAGGTACTCTCGCGGTTCCCAATGCAGTAGCGTTTTTGCGTATAATACTATCTTTTTTCATGATGACTTGGTCTTTTTCAATCGTTTTTAATTCGATTCAACTTGGATTTGACGGAATACGTTACTTATATTGTGATACAACTGCGACAGTGGAATATGACAATACATATTTACTTCTATGGATCTATTATTTAAGCAAATACTATGAATTAATTGATACGCTTATTATTGTCTTGAAAAACGGGGATTTGATATTTTTACACTACTATCATCACGCCATAATAATTCCGGTTACATGGGCATGGGTAGTTTTTCAAATGCGGTTTGGTATCATCGGTCTTCTTGTCAATACTGGAGTGCATGTTATTATGTATTCATATTATGCTGCATCGATTTTAGTCAAGAATGCACTTCTTTTGTTGTTCGCTGTAGATCATACATTACATTATTTCAAATTATTCAGTTTGCATCGTCCTTTGTATTATCATTTCCATATTTGTGGTATACATTTTATTATGGTTGCCATGGAATGCCTGCTTTCAGTGCAAAGGTGGAAAGCAGAAACATGGAAAGACGGAAGGAAAAACGGTTTGGAGCGGTGGTGGTATCAAAACGGGCGAAATTGGATAGAGCGAACGTGGACAGACGGAAACTTAAATAATCTGGAGCGGACGTGGTATCCAAATGGACAGAGAAAAACCAAAAAAAACTGGAAAGACAACAAACTAGACGGAATGGAACAGCGGTGGTTTAAAGATGGACGAATAGATCTAGAAGTAACATGGAAAGACGGGCTAAAGCATGGATTAGAACAACGGTGGTATCAAAACGGGCGAAATTGGATAGAGCGAACATGGAGAGACGATAAACAAGAGGGGTTGGAGCGGTCGTGGTTTGAAGATGGACGAAGGTTGTCATGAATGCGCCCCGTACGAAAAATCATAAATGTTGTATCATCTGTAAATCATGTACGCTGCTGGAACAGTTATTAACGGCGTCAATGGTACAGTAGTATATCCTTTGGCAAAATTTGTACAGCTGGCTTCGATTACGTATATATCACTAGGAGTATTAGCGATGCTTGTTTTAATGTATCCATTTTACTATCATACACGGGCGTCTATTGATGAGTCATTGGCAGATGTGGATTTAATAGAAAGACCTGCACGAAAACCTAGATGGCGTCGTGCTCATTAAATAGTAAATTAACAACCACATTTTTCACGTACTTTCGCCCATCCTTTTGCAAGCAATCGTCCATGATCAGCGTCAATCAAACCATCAATAATAGACGGCCCCAGTGACTCCAACACTACTTGCACAGAAATCTTATTTTGTTCACTCATTTCACTATCAGCAATGAGTCGTGTCATAAGAGCCATTACTAACGCCTTTTTACCAGGACCTTTATCAACTGACAGACGTTCTACCACTCGAATACATGCCATAATAAGCGGAACCAAATTATTACTTTCCGACACCGCCCCATTCTCAAGACTGTTGAGTAGGCTATCATATATCATATTGAAATCCGAATCAAATTGAGAATGATCACGCTGAACTGATGCAAGCGTAGTGACGGAACGACGTCGCGGCATTTTTAATTACCTAAAAGAATATTTTTTAAACAAACAAATTTTATACTAATGAATGAATTTTATGAATTTATTGCTTACATGATTTTGGTGGTTTTGACGGATAAAGTAATTATGAGATATGTTAAGCATGGTTACAGTGCGAGATGGTTTGTCATTCACGCAATTGCAAATTTCTTCGTTGTTGTGAAATCATACCAAGATGTACTACGTGTTATTATGGATCCATCCGTCGCTATGATGGGACATTATTCATTTGCGCCAATGTTTTATGTCACTTTCATTCATGTACATCATCTTGCTGCTTTTGATGATTTGCGTTTTGAGGATTTCATGCATCATTTAATATTTGTCGGTATATTCTTCTGGATGGCAGTATCGGAAAAATGGGGTCCTGTGCAAAACGTGATTTTATTTTTCATGAGTGGTTTGCCGGGTGGTATCGATTACGTTTTACTTGCGTTGGTGAAACTTGAACAAATAGAATATGGTGTCGAGAAGATTGTTAATGCACGTCTGAATATTTGGATACGAGGACCTGGACTAGTATATTGCGCTATTCTACTTTTTCAAGCACTTATAAGCGGAAATCACATGTTGAAAACTCCTTATTATAGTGCCGTTCCTATTATAGTACTAGTGTTTGTCAATGCACAATTTTACACGAATCAAGCTGTTACGTCGACTGCGCGTAGAATTCCTTCATATTCATGGTAAAGCCACCACTGCTCGATTTCATTTCTTTTGCCGTCTTTCCATTTCCATTTTCATGCCATCCGTCAGTTAGTATTTTTAAAAAGTTGGTCAAGTTTATAGAATTTTTACCAACAACCATTTGTGAAATAATGACTGACACTAGTGCAAATGCTGAACCACAACAAGAAGAGGATAAGAGCTCCGATATTATGAAATGTATCGGGTGGTACAATTGGCGACGTCAAATTCAGACGATATCATTCTCTAATGACGCACTTTCAACTCTGAATGATCGTTTGCACGATTTCAATTGGTCGCTCATTTCAGATTACGAACTTCCTACAGTTATTGACGTTTTTCCAGTGAATATTACGACTGTGCATAAGATTGGACGTCAGAAATATGGTGTTTCTTCGGTTGCAAATCGTCTTCGCATGGCAAACTCATTGGCGTGGCTGGCATCACAAACAATGAAAAGTGCTGCGTCAACGGTCAATTCTCAAGGACGAAACCGTATTATGGCATCGGATGTGACGAATGCGTGGAATGCCGTTACTGCCTTTGTTCAAAATGCTAAGTTGACCGATAATGAAACGAAGAAAAAGGCGAAAACTGTTTCGGAAACTGCGCCTCAAGATACTCCCCCTTCTGCACCGACGCCTGAAGAGAAAAATGTTTCGGAAAAGCCGCCCGAGCCCGCGTCTGTGAAGGAGAAAAAGGCTTCGGAAACACCGCCTGATCCTGCGCCTGTTACTACGCAGAATGCTACGCAGAATGCTACGCAGAATGCTACGCAGAATGCTACGCAAGATATTGCTACGAAGGGACCGCCGAAGAAGAAGGCGAAGACTGCGACGACGATTGCTGTTTGAGTTGTTTGTAAAAGCGTATTGCAAATACGAGTGATACTACACCCTTTATAGTAAGCAATGTATAAATCATCATCTTATTCGTGTCACTGATGTCAAATGTAGACGTGATAATGATACCGATTACCGACGTGATAATGCTTATGCTAGATAATGTTACTTTGATACAACATTTTGACGGTATCAGTATGCATGCGCGTTTACTGTTTAAATTTTATTTGATTTTGTAAAATAAAAATGGCATATGTTGCTGTTGAAGTGAGCTGCTCTCCGAAGGGTGTTGAGAAATATCCTGTTCCGACGACAATAAAAATAGCAAAAATATTCGCGAGTGTCGCTGAGATTTCACGTGAATTCGCAGAAGATAAAATTATAAAGGCGGAAAGTGAATGTACCGGACAAGATGTATACTATTTACTGTGGAAATTAGATACACCACTTAATTTAGATCGGTGTATTCAAAAAGACAATATCATTAGTAATTGTGGAATGTGGCTTCCAGATTCACAGCGCCTATATGCTGATGGTGCAAACCTCAATGTGGAGCTAGTGCCCGATGAAAAGATTCAACAGCGCGCAAGAGAGAGGGCAGCAGCTGAGAAGGCAGCACAGCGATTGAAAAAGGGCACTCGTCGTAATGTTGACGATTATCCTAGTGAAGAAGCTGAGGCACTCGGTGATTATGAACACAAACGTAGACATGTATCTTCAGACGGTGCGCGTTTTTCACGAACAAACTCTGGAACTCCATGGAATAAATTCGCTTAAAACAACTGAAAATGTTACGTCGAGCTGTTTATCGAAATACCGTAATTATTGGTTCTTTATCGCAGCATGAATTATTGAATTTATATAAAGTGAAAATACCTGAAAAAGATCGTCTTGTCAATGTAGAACGTCAACAATATTTATTAGCAAAATTGACTGGAAAACGTGCTTTTACCAAACTGAAACATCGCCAACTATTTCGTTTTTTGCCTTCGCCATTTTTCGTAGCCGCTTTTTTTCCCTGTGAATGCTTTGAAAATGCACTTTCATCGTCTATTTTGACTGTCTGGATCAATTGGATTTGTTGCGGGTTGTACGATTTTGATGTTGATATTTATTTCAGAAATTTGCACACCATGAAAGTACAACTTGGAAAATTATATGATGAAAAACAACCAATTTAAATATGACAAGTGAACGCGGTCTTGATGTAAAGCGATACGTACATAGGTGGTTAGACGAGTTCGAAAAGAATAGCGGAGAAAATACTATGTATGTGCGGTCATGTATAGATAGCATGCAAGACATATATTCACTAGATACGATCAATCCAACTGGTAATATACAACGTCTATTCACGGAACTGATACTCTTGGCCACGCTAGCAAGATTAAACGGAGATACGTTTATAGACGAGAAACGTGCAGATTTTTACTTTTTTGCCGATGTGTTCTTTGACATTATTGAAGATAGAAAGTTTACACAACATACATACTCATCTGGAGTTGCAACCACTGATGCCATGCAATGTTTTGTGAATGTACCTTCAACCAAACGCTCAAAAGTTAATCAGAAGAAACGGAGCTGGAAGCCTGCGACTCAACCGGACGAACCCGAGGACGCTTACGAGGTTGATCAGCAGTAACTTTTAGGAATTCCTTCTCCTCCTCAGGTCTGCTACTGTAAATGACTGATGCATACTCCGCTGCCTTGTCTTGATCCGCAAGGAGCTCAGTTAAAATATTCGTAACTAGCTCAACATTAAGTCCCTTTTGTGTAGTCTTAATATTACGTTCGAGGTATTGATCATCGCGCAAATGAACTCGGGCCACATTATTTGTTTGCATCCAACCTATAATAGCGGTATCCAATTGCTTCTTTCGCTTTCGCATCACTCCGAGTAGTTTACCGGCTTCTTGAATCTCTTTGGAAACATTCTTATACTCCTTCACCCACTGCTTAAAAGTCGTTTCACTCACCTGATCACTTGGAATATCGTCCATTATGTTTTAATTATTTGTTCTGATTAATTTTATGAACTTTTAACGCACTTATACCAACACTTTTTAATGTCGTCATTCGCTCTCTTTTCACCAGTAATTCGTCGAAATTCGCAAAATGGTTTAAAAAATCGAATTTTTACTCCGAAGGTTCCGCTAAAGGCTCCGAAGGTTTCTCCGAAGGGTTCTCCGAAGGTTTCTCCGAAGGCTCCGAAGGGTTCTCCGAAGGTTTCTCCGAAGCGTCCGATTGATTATGATGATCGTCCCCGATACAATTCCGCATATTATTTTGAGTAAATCATAACTTATCCACTTGGGCACGTAAACGTCTTGTCAATGCCCCTTGTTGTGCCAATATAGACGCCTCTTCTGGAGTTACTTTTGTTGTAGGAGTTTTCTTTGCCAATGCTGGTCGCTTCATAGATACTTCCGTAGGAGGCGGTCTATTTTTGTCCATCCAGTCGCCACTTTCCCATCCTGAAATTCTTAGTGTCGTAGGTGATTCGGGACCGTAAAATGCCACTGTATATCCAGCAGATCGACAGTATTTAGCCAAGTATAGGGTCATTTCGTGAACGTCATATGAGGCGAAAGGACCAGGGATCATTGGTGGAACTGTGTAAATAGCCTGTGTAAATCCGTTTGACACACACTGATCTAAAAACACCGCCAGAAATTTCTTGTGTTCATTTCTAACCCGACGTTCCTCTTCAGTGAGCGCGAAAAATTTCTCCCTATGACGTAGTAAAGACAACTCCGGTGAAATGAGTCGTGAAGTCATTTTTATTAAACGAATATAAAAAAATGTTTTGATATTAAAAAAAACACACAACCACAATGCCTATGCTTAAGTGCTTATCCCCAGGACAATATGTTTTCCTTTTGATCGTTGTACTTGGAACGGCTTTTGCAATCAATATTTTTTCGGAATTTTCTTTGTACGAAGGTGTCGTAAAAGGTCTATACCTTGCAGCATTGCTTTTAACGCTTTACTTTTTATATGGTGTAATGTTCAATCCACGATGTGCTTATTGGCTTGAAAGCGACAAAGATCACATCAAACGACTTTTACGACTAGAAGAACGATACTCACCCTAAAGGCGTTGAAGAAAATAGTCATTAACATCTTTGTCTTCGGCAAACATAAGTGTGAATGCAATCGGAGGTAGTATAAGCGGATCATCATGATGTTTTTCATAATATACACGTCTATATTCGTCATAAAGCAGTGGTAAAATGCTATCATCCTTTTTGATCATATAATATCCATATAATAGATTGCAATAAAAATCAGCATCAGTAGTTCGGCTTAACGGTAATGACACGTGCTGTGGGCGTATGGAATGTAAAATATGTGCAGTAGACGTTGGTGACCATTCGTGAATAGTAAACGGTATATAACGACGATGATTGGAAAACGCTCGACCTCTATATGTATCCTCAATACCCTTTGCGCTCGCTCCCGAAAGACAGTCGATCATTGCTATAAAATACGCCAAGAAACGCAGAGAATCACTTCTATTATAGTCTGAACGCGCGGCACTACGAAATGATACACGTGTGTCCGGAGCCAATTCAATCATTGCCACTGACATGCCCACCAATAATGGCCACGCACACATAAAACGAAATCGCTGCTCAACTACCTGATAACACGAAGATAGCCATGCCTTCCAAGATCCACCAGGTAATTTCCTCGTTTCTTTAAAGTGTTTTGCGTCTTCATATCCAATAGGAATCATGTGCGTTTAAAGATTTGACGATAATTTTTAAAACAGTAAACAAACGATGAGTCGGTATGTTGTCCGTGAGGGAACTAATACAGTTGGCGTACAATTTTGTGGCACTAGAGCAGTGTACCATGGACGTGGATGGGTTCGTCAGTTAAAAATGTTGCAAGATGGGCCAAAATCATTCTCGTTGTACTTCAACAACACGTTAGTCGCAACTACAACAACAGGTGTCATTACAAAGGAGAATTTCACAGCGGAAGCGATTAATGATTTGAAAATGAAAACATTATTACACGATAAAGCTAAATTTCTGCAAGAAACTGATCACGTGAATATGTCAGGTGTTGGAACAATAACAATTCTTTCCGAAACACCACCTGATCGTCAAAATTATTATGTAGAACAAACATGGTCACAAGTGTTCCGTCACAAGGATAATGTAAATACGTCCAGCGACATGGATCTTGAAGAGGTTCCGTGTATTGTCGCGTATAATTTACGATCTCAAGATGCATCGGCGACAATTACACGTACGTACATTCATCCAGAGAGTCTCGTGTCGTAATATAAAAATATTTTGCACAACGTAAAAATGCGCTGCAGCAACAAGACAATAAATGAACAGTTAGTACATAATATGCAACAAGCCGAAAAGGATTTGACGTTGGTAACGTTTCAAAGAGAATTTCATTCGCGACGACAAAATCATGTGTTAGTAGCAAAGTATGAGAGTGAAATAAATGTCATTAATGAATCCATAAAAATTATCAAAGAAAACATTCAATCCCTTCCGTCGGAGTGCACTGATCCATTACTCGTGCAAGTTCCACCGTCTTTTGATGCACGTCCCATTGCCCCGCGAAACTATCTTCTTGTTCTGCCAGTAGTGCGTATTGCGGGCAAATAATTTTTACAAAACTATGCATCAAATGACCGAAGTAATTGTATATGTTGTTCATCGTGGGTTTGATATTGATGAAAATGGTAAAGTAAGTGGAATACGAAATCCAGTGTGCACAAGAACAACACGTGAAGACGCTCAATCAATATGTAATGTACTCAATGAAGCTCAAGAAGGTGTCTTTTTTTTGCGCTATGTAGCATCAAATGGATTTCCAGACGGTAGTGGTAACGGCACCGAGTTGATGAAAAAGACAGAGGATACTGATATGAAAACACAATGGGAAACGATTGCTACTCCACTTCGTCAAGACGCATCAAAACGAAACGGAGCCTTGTATGAGGTGTCTGCATTATGTACAAAGCGAGAGGAAGATGCTCAAGAAATACGTAAATCTTTGCGAGAAGCCATTGAGTAAAGAGCTATGCATGTAAACACAGCTACAAAAAAACATGTACAATATCGTGATTCATCCCTTCTGCGAATCTTTTCTTTATTCACAGACTTTTGTATCATTTCACGTTTTCGTAGACCATGTTCTCTTAATAGCATTTCATTATATCGTGACCGTTGCGCCTGTACAATTGCTTCGGCATCCAATAAAGACATTTTTGTTTACAAATTGAAAAAATAAAAAAAATATGTAGTATAAAAAGATGAGTAGTGATTTTGGATGGGAGGCACGAGAAATATTGACAGTGACGCAAGTCAACGAAATGTTTTTTAACATATCATCTAACCCCAACGTAGAATTAATTACAGTTGATGAGAGTATAGACCCAAAAGAGTTCTTACGTTCCAATGAAATAATAGCGCCACATGATATTAAAGATCGTTTATTCATGTATACATTTACTAAATATGTGAAACCAAATTATATGGATAAAAAAATTGTATTTTGGAAAGTATTGGTTATTATACCTTTAACAAAAGGAAAAAAGCATACTATTCTTCAATCAAAAAAATTTTATATACAAATAAAAGGAGAACCAAAAAATCCGATTGAATGGGAAAAAGACGTTGTTCGCACAATAGAAAAGGATGTAAAAGATTTTCAAAATGGGCTACGAACAAAAACATTACCGAGTGATATCGATAATAAAGTATTAACGAACATTAAAGATTTCGTTTGTGCACGTCATAAAATAGCGGGGCGTGACAGTTATAAAAACGCCAAAGATCAATTCAAAGATATAAATGACAAAATAAAAGCGGAAATCGGTAACATAGAAAAAGTACAAATGATAATGACACAAAACGCTTTTATTGAAAATTTCGCAAACAAAATACGAATCTTGATAAACAATTATAAAGAATTTATTAAAGAAAAAATTACATATGAACAATTGATAAAAGCTTATTTGTTCGTAAAATTTTATGAAGAACAGTACAATATTGACACTAAAGATAGAAAAGATACTCTAATAGATTTTTATGTAAGCTATTACAAATTGATTGAAAATTTAAAAAATCAACGTCAACAACTCAAAGAAAAAAAAATATTCCCCGTATTTCTTGAAGACCTAGAAAGTATTTCTATTCGTGAGACGTTATTTCCATTATATTACAATTATATACATGATTATAACGAACTTATAAACAAACCCATCAAAACAATGGAACAGTGCAAGCAAGAGCTGATAATATGGATGAATCAAAACAAAGTAGGTATAGAGCAAGATTTCGATGCTAACAATTACACTTTAACAGATTATCATGAAGTGATACCAGTCTCTCGTGAAGCTAAAATCAAGGAAAATTTATATATATTCGTACGTCATGGTTTGTCAAAACAAGATCTTTTAAAAAAAAATATGAATGATTTTATTGATGATTTTATTAAATACTATAAGTCGGGAGAAAATAAAAAACTTGTGATTGCGTATATGAATTTAATGATGATTTTTCCTTTTGAAAAAGTGGAAGATGATCAGAAAGAATATACAAATCCATTGTTTAATGTACTAGACATTCAATTTTTGCCTTCACTTAAAAAAAAGACAGAAGTGTGTGGTGGTGAAAAAAAACGTAAACTATCTGCTGTTTTATCATCCGGTAGTACAGCGGAGAGTACGTCTGAAATTGACTCTCCTCTTCACCAACTACTAGAGCAATCCCAGGAAATAAGAAAAATCACATTAGATATTGTGTATAAAGATAAAACAGATTTACTATACACAAACTATAATGTGATGCTAAAAGGTTTAAAAAATGCTATTAATAATCATGACGTAGTAAATACAGAAAATAAAATACGAGAGTTGCGTGAGACAATGACAATAGATAACGAAGATAAAGAAATACAATCGGTTTATAACAATAATGCTGGACAAATATTTGAGTTTAATAAAAGATATATACACTCAATAACAAAAAAACGTAATAGCATAGAGGATTTTGACGTTTATATTGCATATATTAAATCTTGGTTGAATAATTCACAGGAAAAAAAAACAGCTGGATTGGATGAATTATATGACATGATAGAACATGATAATAAAATGGAAGAAGATTCATTCGAGCAAGATGAGAAAGTGCCAACAAAAAATATTTTTAATACTGTAAAGGAAGTACTGGGTTTAGAATGAAATTGACATGGGAGACTTTTAAAAATCATAGTGAATTTACATCATTGACTATTGAATGTCCAATTACATCAAATCACATTGCAGCGTGTATATTTGGAGAACAATATGCGAAAACATTGGAGACATTCGACGGAGAGGACTGTGATTCGTGGTTTGATGTGTATTTTGAGCAATCACCACTTGTTTGCACACAGTGGAGATATAAGAATGAGAGAATGCGTAAAGCTTTTTATGAACTATGTTTAGAAGATGGCTGTATAAATGATATTCAATTGGAGCAAGAAGGCTGGACATCGGAGGCTGAAAAACAGGCACATAGAGAGCACGAACGTCGAGCTGCTCAAAGAGAAGTGCAGATGCAGAGAAAAAAGCAAACGTTATCATTTGATGAAAAAGAGGCACGTATCATCAATACTATGAAACAAACAATTGCTACACTACAGGCAATACAAAAACGTTCGGAAGGTCAGGAGAGAAAGTTGCGTTCGCTTTTGGAAAAATTTAAAGATGTGTAAATCATAAATGCCATTGACCCCATTTAGTGGACGTCCCTATATGCCTAAAATACCTTATGATGTGGCGACGTTCGATTATTCCCCCGCCGTACAAAGTGTTCTCGATGTACATGGAAAAAATATTAACTTACATTACGTCATTCTTTCATTCACGTTTTCGCTTGCTGATGTAGAAAATGTATATCGTGATGTCCAAGTCAATCAAAACGGTTCTGTGACTATTGTCCATGGAATTACGCCATATAATAAGACCAAAAATTATCAGAGTCGTGTCCTCGAATACAACGTTTCATTCGAATTTTTCAAAGTACATGGTGACCTTTTTGCCGAAACATTCAAGCAACATGTTGAAAAACCATTAAATGCATATCGTCGCCAAATGACTGAACATCTACGAGCGACAAACAAATATGGTAGTAACGGACCAATTTATTTTGAGTAAAAATCACTCGTCTTCATCATTACTTTCGCTGTTTCCAGTGGTTGCAGGCGGTTCATCTTCGTCCATCTTTGGTGCCAAAAGAAATGAAATCACGCCAAGTGCCGCAATCGAATAGGACATGCGTAGCGGAATTTGTTGCGGTTCCGCATTTGGATTAAATTCTGGCATATTGATACTTACCCACTTTGACGCCTTGGTAACTCCTGAAAAGTCGATAATTTCTTTCAATGACAAAGTTGACTTCAGTACGTCGCCGTCGTCGTTTGTGACTGACTCCAGTTGACCCTGCTCTGAATGTCGAGCAAGAAAACGCACTGAATCCTCGCCCTTGTTCGGAATGAAGTGTGTTGATATCGGTCCAACTGCCGTTTGCACAGTAATTGTAAATTTTCGAGAATGTTTTGTAAATGTAATGTCCCGAATCATTGAATCACCCTTGACACTATTGACCACATCACGAAACTGATCTGCAGGCAGGTCCACTTGTGTATGATAGAGAAGAGTTGGCGGGTCGAGTTGTTCATCTCCCACCGAGCATAATTGTAAATCCATTTCTGTAATTCGATTCTCTTGTGAAAATATCAGGTGAAGATGCTTGGGATTTTTTCCGCGCAATTCCATAGCCATTACTTCCGCACGTCGACACATGCGTAAACGAGTAGCCAAATCATCAACTGGCCAGCGAACACGATAATTAGTGTTACACTCATAAACGCCAGCTGCCATTGTAGCACCAGTAACACGAAGCGATATGATAGCCGTCTTGTTGCTGTTAATATCAGTTATGCGCCAGCCACCGTCGCCAAATACCACCGTCGTAGTTGGCAAAAGATGTGAGAGTGTTTTAAACAGTGTAGCCATATGAGACACTTGCGTTGTTACAAACCACATATATGGCTCGTTTTTTCCATACTCTGGTTTGGTAATAGTTGCTGTCGGTGAAATTCGCGGACCGCCAGTAAATTCACTCAACACCTTATCCTCACTGTTTGCATCGTTGTCGCTTGATTCTTCGTCACTTGCAGAATTTTTCGGCGGTCGTCCACGCTTTTTCTTTACAATTTGTTCCTCCATGAAAACAACGGTTGGTCAAATAAATTTCAGAAATGGCGTCGAAATTTGTAAATTGTGACGAATATGCTATTTGCACAAAACCAGTTTCTGAAACTGAAATGATTGTACGCAAGAGGAAAAAAAAGTATCATGAAATATTTGAATATAATGAAAATCACCGCTATGCACCGGCTCTCTTTGTCTTTCCAGACTCGAATGGATATGGAGGATATTTTTTACGTTTTGGTTGGGATGAAAGGACAAAATACTCTGGACCGTATCCTGCAACGATACCGACACGTATTGAGACAATATTGGCGAATAATAATGAAGCCGTTCCATTTTACTTTGGCAAAGATACAAACTGTCAAATTCACTACAAAAATGCAAAAAAACCCGTAGAATTTGTTATTTTACTACATCATCCACGCTTCGCATTGGCAACACTGGTCAACTTTAGCAATGCAGTAACTATCTATGAAAAGCATTTACGTATTGATGAGGAGTTTGTCTTTACGGCACAGCAAACAATTTTTACCTACAAAATGAGAGTGTATAGTTTCTCCATGTTTGTTCCGGTGATGAAGAAACAACAGTTTTGATTTTAGAAACTTTTAATGTCGAACGATTTCCACGAACTTGCCAAAGCATTGAGTGCTGTCGATGATCGTCGTACCACTATTCATCCAGATAGACTTGCCCAATTCAATTTTCCGCCGTCTCCGCAACAATATTATCAACCTCAGCCAATTCCAGCACCTCTTCCACCACAAACCACCGTTAAACACTTTACCTATCGTGGCTATTCTCGACACATGGAGTTTTCCTACGAGGTAGATAATGAAGGCGGCGGACGCGAATATCATCACGTTTTCGACTTTGACTTCTCTTACGACACGTGTAATATCGACTTTATTCCAAACGACGGTCTGTTCTTAGCATTGCAACAGCCAGCGGAACGTTTTGTGGCGGCATTTTTCATGATCAATCAAAAGGACGTCATTTCCGCTATTACGAAAACAAATAAGCCAAAGTTTCTGCGTCATGATGGAAAGAATTTTGTGCATCTAGTGTTTTCTTCCGTCGGCGGCGGCTATTATGTTAATGGATGTAATCGAACGACATTTACTATACGCGTCGTGTTGGCCGAACGCCCGGGAACTAATTTTTTCATGTTACTTGAGGGCATGAACTATGATCGTATTCCGCATGAACTCACTCTCGGCGAGCCACTGTACTATAATGCGTTTTGGCATGGCGCCCCGAGAGCCGATAATGTATGCATTCGTAATGGGCGCATGTTCGCATCAACATTGTCTCAATGGGCTCCACAACAACGTGGTCCGAAAAATATTGAAAAAGATTCGGCACAGAAGAAACAAAAGACGGCAGTAGTTGAAGAGTATGACCCAACAAACCCATATCCTGGTGTAACATACGATCCGCCAACATTAACAGCGGCGCAAGAATCGGAGCGATTGCAACATATTTTGAATCAGCCATTTACATCACTTTTTCAGAACATGTCAAAAATGAGTAAATAAAATTGTATACAAATATGAAAATGTCATCAAGAATTTACCAATCGCGATTTAGTCAACCGATTGGTGCTGGCGGCTTTGCGTCTCATACAGCAAGTGCATTCGAGACAAACCCGGTTCGATATCATAACCAAGAAGGTGTTTCATTATCGTTCCCAACTGATGGTACATATCGTCCGCATCATTTTGAAGTAGTTGAGAGTTTTCGTCGAAACCCGGATAAGTTCTTAAATACTTCTTTTCGTCTTGCCTTTTCGAAACCTCTCCATTCCGTACGTTCGATTGAACTTATGGAATTGAATATACCAAATGTTGCAGCTACACCACCTGCTCATCGTGAATATTTGTTACTATTTGGTCTTTACAATGGAGTAACTGGACTATTTGAGCCGCAACGAAACTTACATCATAATGGTCCATATCATTCAATGATTTCCGATGATCATTATGACCCGTCAGTTGATCGGACAACGAATCCAGCATGGTCATTTGCTTTATCTACTCCTCTTTGCGATTATGCCATATTTCGTGGTCACTATGATTCCGCGGCAGTTTTACAATGGGCAGATGTTTCCGATTTCCGCCGTACAATGTTCTTTCCAAGTCCAATCGACCTTGCCTATCTTGAATTCACATTGATGGACCCTCTTGGAAACTTGTATGATATGGACCCTGCTGATGAATGGTCGACTACACTTCAAATTGACTCTCAACAATGATCAATCATCTTTGGTGCCTCTACACGCTGATTTTGTTTTGTTAAGATAACTTTAGCTTGCGCATGATAGTCAAAGGAACATTGGTGTGCGGCTGGTTCGCGATGAGTGTAACAGAATAAAAGAAGACATTTGCATCTCCCAGTAGTCGACAATTCTACAAAATTTAGTCTTTTCGTGCATTCCTTATACTGACAAAATGTTTTCCCACTGGCCATTTTTGTATTTATTTTTTTATTTTAAAATACAAAAAAAACACACATGCCTCTTTCAAAGGTTGAATTGCAGGAACGTATCTTCGTCAAGACTGGAAAAAAATTCAAGAGTCTTACTGTCTGTGAACTTCGAAAGAAACTTGGGTTGAAACCGTTGAAAAAGAAACCTTGTAAGAAGGCTGCTGCTCCGAAGAAATGTGCAAAACCATCGAAACCGAAATGCAATAAGCTACGTAATGCTAAACCTGTCACTTCAAAACCAAAAGTTAGCCAAGAGACACGTGAGAAACGAATGAAAGCATGCAATGAAACCGCTGGATGCACGTGGAAACCTCGCGCAAATTCAAAGGGAGAGAATATATATGGCCAATGTATGTATACCAATCGAATGAAGAAACCAGTTGTTCCTCAAGTGGTCTGCAAAGATGGCAAATGCGCTGTACAGCCGCCACTTGTACCTCCAATAGACATAACAAAAGCACAAAAAGTCTCAGAAAATAGTAATCAGCAATTTTTTTCACCAAGGGGGGAAAAACAAAATGCCTCTGCAACGCAAAAATCTACTCCATCTAACAAAGAAATCATTGACGAATTTCTAAGGGTCTTAATTACACCAAAAGAAATGATTCTCCTCGATGAAAACGATTTAAAAAAAATTGAAGAAAACATTGGCAAAACAGCTCCACAACATCAGAAAAAGGCGATGGAATATTTGCGAGAACAATACAAAAACACATCTAATAGTACGGAAATTTATGAAGTGTTAAAACAAAATATTGCAACTAATAAATTTGATTTAGATACAGAAGTTATACCTATGTTGCATGTTTTAATGGCTCTTCTAAATTACAAACGACCGCAGTCAACGAAAAAACAACCACAAGAGTTAAAGTTAAAGGAAGAAGAAATAGACAGTCTTAATCAGAATGAAAATAAAGCTTATATAAGTGCAATTGAAACACTAGATGATTATGGTATTCCGATTACATATGCAGCACTACTACGACGATTTTCTTATATGTTATTTGAAATAGATGTTATAGAAGACATGACTGACGAAGAAAAGATAAAAGAAGAAAATGATATCCGAAATGCTTCCAAAGAAATTCAAAAACGTGCCATCGATAAGGGGGAATACTCAATTGCCTTAGCAAACGCAATGTACGGCTATGATCAAGTAGTTGACTTTTTGAGCAATAAACTTGAGGTATTAGCAAAATTGGAAAATTTGGACCCTGAAGAAAAAGAAAAGTGGACGGATGTGATTAGTAAAATCAAAAATCAAGAAAAACTGCTCGATAACTACCCATACGAGTTATTTGGAGAAAATTTTGAAGATATTGAGATGTTTGTCGGAGATATGGAAGACATTAATGGACGTTTACCTACGGAGGAAGAAATAAAGGATTTTAGACAGCTTAATGGATTTTAGGTTTTTTCGTTGGTTTAGGTGTTTTGGTCGGACGAGGTATTGCAGTAGGAACTAACGTTGGAACTCGAGTGGGTACTAACGTTGGAACTAGCGTTGGAACTAACGTAGGAACACGAGTGGGTACTAACGTTGGAACTAAAGTTGGAACTGGAGTAGGAACTAACGATGGAACTGGAGTGGGTACTAACGTTGGAACTGTGGTTGTGACATTACAAGGGAGTGGACGTGGTTCTCGATCATTTGGAATAGGTGGTAACGGAATAGTAAAACAACCAGTATATGCAATGTCATCTTTCTCTCGCGCAAACCAACAATATGACATTTTGAATGATGAAATCGCGCAACCCACTGAACGCATTTCCGGCGACAGGAGTACTTTTGCATGTGATGGTGAACGAAGCCATGCTCCTAGTGCACATGACGGATAACCACAACCCCATGCCGCGACTTCATATCCTCGAAATGGAAACCACGTTGTCAACTCACTAGGCTTATTGAACATACATTGTGGATCTGGATGGGCCATTTCATAACAACAACCCGACCAATATGGAGCATTGTTATTCCATGAGTGACTTGAGCAAACGGCTCCGGGTTTATAGTTGGTATTTTGATCTCTACGATGTACTTCCGCAACAAACGTCAATGCCGAGCTTACACTCAATGCGGCTACACCAGCTTCTTGACGCACTTCATTGATTTGTTGACAAAGATCGACGGCCGGTTGAGCGACGGACATTGACAAGAGGAAAAAAAGGATCATTTTGTTTTTGCATTATTATTATTATTATTATTACTCTTAACGAAACCCAACCGGTGCGTCAGAAATGAAAAAATAAAATGCGCCGCTACCTATAACTCAAACACAGATCGATCTAGTCACATGAACACAGAGTTCCTCGTAATTAATTTTACGTGTGTGTTCATGTCAATTTTTATAGTAGCATAATAATGGTACGTTAACCACGTGTTGTAACATCATCGGGTTCCAAATAGTTGAATAGTACGTCATATGAACTGGAAGAGTAGACTAATTTGTCCCAAATTTTTGTTTTGTTTTAATTTCATGTCGTTTCTCACCTCCTTCATACACAATGCACCATTTCAACCGAGTCCTCTGATTGGACGATCATGACTCGGCGGTGCGAAGCAGATTTCGTCCCTCCCTTTGACCATAGCGACAAATTCCCGGTCATCGTGAGCAAATCATCGTCGCTACACCTGATGTTGCTGTTATCTCCATAATTCCACGATCGTTCTTGCGCAACAGTTTCTCCCAGGCGTCCTAGAGAACTTCATCTCCGCCAATGGTCGAGGACGGCGCACAATAAGAATGCTAATTGGTCGTAGCTAACCCTTCATCAGGTTTGTCCATTGTTGCGGACGTTAAACAACATGTATCGTCAAAACGTACTTGAGACTAGGTATGCGCACTACACCTAACGCGCGGTATTGTGAGACCTTGACCTTACCAACGCTCCGTCTTTGATCGAACGACGTACACTCTTCGATCTCCGCGACTTGATAACAAACCTCAACGTGGTGTCGCGGTGGTTCAAAGCGAATTGTTATCGTAATCTCTGTTAGCTCAGTCGGTAGAGCATCAGACTGTTAATCTGAGGGTCACTGGATCGACGCCAGTACGGAGAGTTAAACTTTAGCACCATGGCGCAGAGGCTACGCGCGCTGGGCCCATAACCCAGAGGTCCTTCGATCAAAACGAAGTGGTGCTACCTAAATACATCGTCTCGCCCAAAGACGTTAAACTTGGGCTTTTTTTTATGACACCTTGCGTATACTCCATGGTGAAAATGGCTATCACACTCGCCTTTCAAGTGGGGATTTCGGGTTCGATCCCCGATGGAGTAAACGTGCGTCTCGCCCAAAGACGTTAAACTTGGGCTTTTTTTTATGACACCTTTTTATCAATTTTAACATAATCCATCCTTCCATTCTTCCAGTTTCTCTCTGTCATTTTTTGTCCATTTCTATACCACTCCAAATCCAATCCGTCTTTTTTTCCGTCCTTCCATGTTCGTTCTATTTACTTTTGTCCATTTTCATACCAACCCTGCTCTCATCTTTGGAAAAATATTTCTGAAATTGCATTTTTAATATGAATCCATGTGTCTAGATCTGCCTTTTTATTGTATAGAAACGTAGTAAATTAATGGTAGCGCACATTGTTTTTTCTTATCGTCACTTACGAAATCGTATAATGGCATGGAGGTTTTATTTAATGGCAAGTAAATTTTTCCACTTTGATACGGACTTCCTACTATTTGGAAACCTACCGCGTCCAACCAAACACCCGTGCGCAAGACATAAAAAAATCACTGAATTGTTCACCCATCCAGTACATCTGAACCTTCAGCCACTACATCAACTCATTGCGTTACAACATTTGCGCATGAAAGAACACGAAGTACGTCTCACTACGGTTAATGTCAATAATCTAATAATGACTATTCCTCGTTTTTCTGATTTGGTAACACATATTGTTATCAACGACCCACTACAATCACTTGAAAAGGTTGTAGCTAAATATGACAATATAGAATTGGATTCATTTACATATAATGGACATCAATGGACATGTAAATCTTTTCAACCACCTTATACACCATTATATACATGCGCATACCCATATATGTACTATACAATACACTTTACGACAAATAAAGAATTGCAAAAAATAACTATGCAATATTTTGATCATTTTTTGGACATTGTTGATAGACGAATGTTAATGGATTCGAACATCGCCATGAAAATGCATGGTGGTTTGTTTTTACGATCATATAAAGGACTCACTGGTTTTCCATTTCGAAATATTTTCGTCCACAAAGACGACTAAAAATGCCTCCTGCGAAGCGAAAGGCAACTAAGAAGAAGGCGTCAGTGAAGCGAAAGGCAACTAAGAAGAAGGCGCCGGTGAAGCGAAAGGCAACTAAGAAGAAGGATCCACTAAAGCGCAAGAAAAAGGCCTCGGTGAAGCGCAAGGCAACTAAGAAGCGTATGATACCAAAGAAGGCACCGTACTGCACATGCGCATTTAGAGGATTTAAAACATGTGTATCAAAAATGGGTAAGCTCAAGAAGGCATAAATTTATGAATATCTTCAAGGTCTTGTAACGCTTTTGTGCAACGAAACTCAGCAGCCTTCCGCTTATACAATTGTACACAATCACTCGCCATGCATAAAACAGGATCACGATCACTACCCTGACATTTTTGACAAATAGCAAATTGTTCATCATAGAGAGCTTTTGTCTTGGAATACACTTCCTTTTTCATAGACTCTTCGCTATCAATGTTTTTCTCTAAACATGTTGGACACAAGGATGCATGACGATGTTGTTCTGGATCATAAGACTGGCTGCATGATGAACAAGACCGCGTAACACGAATAAATGACATGATTCCAATCTTTTGCTTTTTCGATGACTGTTGCTGTACACGCGTTCGAGTATGTTCACCGCTAAATATCTGTTGCGTTTTCCTCTCGCCGATGATTGGCTGAAAAAGTCGTTGTAATGGCTTCTTCAGTTGATTTTCAATGTAATACTCCACATTAATTGGCATCTCGTGTTCAAGAGCATAAAGTGGATCCTCAGAAAGAAATCGAACGTCCTTTGTTCCTGAGCCAACCATTACATACGGTATGCGATCGCCGACAGATGGTGCATTGTTCGGATCGCGTTTGGCCATTTTTTGTGCTAACATTGTATGCGCCTGTGCAGAACTGTAATCATCGGGATTTTGTGACAATGATTTGCTAATGACCAATTCTGACATGTCAACCTCATTCTTGTAAAGACGTTCAATGGTGCGTTTTGCAATCTCAACGGCTCCGGAAACATCTCGATCACGGAAAATCTTGTCACAACATTCTTCTAAACACGTTCGCATCAATTGACAAGCGTCACGTCGAACAACCTCAATTCCCTTATAGTAAATTTTGTCCATAGTTTCTGCTGACTCTTCATAATACCCTGCAATATAGTGTTTCTTCGCTTGAAACAGCGTAGGCCACATGACCTTTTCAGGCGCTAGTTTCATTGGGTCTCGAGACGAATAAATGTCCTTGTTGATTTCTTTTGCTACTTTGTGCATCCATTCCATTGCATCTTTCACCGTTGTGCATCCCGGCTCGACCATTACCGAATCCGTGTCACCGTACCTTACTTTCGCCTCTGGATAATGCAATTTGATCCAATTGATTACCGCTTGTAAATCGTTTCGTCCACTCGATGTAATTGCCTCGGACACTTCAAAACATGGTAAATAGCCACCCTTATCAGGATCGACACCGGTAAATCCATACATTGCGTTGGCAACAAGCTTAATAGCAAGTTGACGGGCATTTTGTACATTGCCCTGAAAGAGGAAATCGGACTTTTTCACCGGGTCCTTTTCGCTTTTCGCCAAATCAAAACAGCGTTTCATGTCGTTTTTCGCAACTTTTCTGGCCGCCAATAGTTCAATCCATAGACGTGGCAACAAACCGCGCTTAATGTGTTGTCGAACAAATGCATGCCCGGCTGGACTGATATTGACATCCTCTGGTTTCATACGAGCCACGTCTTCTGGACGCAAAAGGGTGGTGTAGCAATAGTTTTGCGAAGTTCCCTCCGATGGATAGAGAGAGTTGAAATCCAAGCAGACAATGGGACGCTCGTGAAAGCCAATATCGGGCTCTAGTACAAGACCTCCTTCGAATTGTCCAGTGGGCTTGTATGATGTAAGCATTCGTTTGATAGGCAATACGAGGCCATCACGAAGTCCCTTTTCAAGTATAAGTGCGAGAACCTTTGCCTGTTGTCCTTGATCGACTAATACATCCAGCAATACACGACAAACTCTCGCCTGTTCAATATAGCGCAACAGATACATTTGTTTCTCATCGATCATTTTGCATAACATAGCATCTTTTCGACAATATCGAGCAAGACGTAAACGGTCAGCCGCACTTCCATTGTATAAAACGCTAATCATTGAATGGTGTACATCCTCCTTGGTTTGTCCGAGATACTCAAGTGAGACTGCATTTAAACGATATGATACAAGTTTTTCCTGTGCCTTGACCACTGAACATATATCAAAATCACTCCGGCCAGGTATTGTTATAGTTCGAGTAATGTGACGATCATACTGACCACTTTGCATTTTTTCATACGTTGGAAATATACGTGCATTCGTTGACACAAGACGGCTCAGTGCCTCACAAAAACGCCTGTCCATGTTTAATACGGTTGCACGATCGAATAAGTATGGCCAATCAAAAAACTTTCCATTATAATTACGTGAAATATCATAATCAATTGCACTGCACAACTTTGCAAAACCAAAAAGTAATTGCTCCTCAGTATCATATCGAGCCAGTACAACATCATTCCAATCATTAACTGTGTTGTCCGAACTTGTAAATAAGACTGTATCGATAATAAGACGTTGTCCGTCATGCACTTGAACTCCTATCATGATGACTGGATCATTTGTTGGGGTGGGAAACCCTTTTGAAGCCATACATTCAATATCAAAATCGACAATACGTAAAGGAGCGATGGCACCAAATTCGGCTGGATCATCCTTTGGTGTAAATGCATGAAAATTGTCTAGTGTACAAGTCACATCAAATGTCGTGGTACTCTGCAATTCGGACACTAGTGTATATTGATCAAGACGACACCAGCCAAAGCCGACGACGTTGTTATCACACATAAAACGCGAAATAAAATCAACGCCATCTTCTTCATACATTTGCAACACACGCGAGCACCGTTGACCATTAGGCAGTGGTACATTTCCGAGTGCAATATACGGCTTAATAATACGCATATCACGTGGATTATTCAGAGTTATTTTCAAAAAATCTTGTTTTGGATCCGCCCCATCGAATGACTTGTAAAAGGCAAGTGTTTCTCGACGGACCGCCTCAATTGACCGTATTGTTCGAGACTCTAGGTCTTTATTCCAGAGTACACGGAGATCATCAAGTTGACTAGCGTGCAATGATGGTGGCATTTCACAGTAAAAATAATGATAAAAGCCTTTGAGCGCACAGTGGACACTATCACCTTCACGTGTAACGCCAAAAAGCCGAATGATCGAAAAACGAGAATCCTCTTCAATTTGTGTCACCATAAATTCAAGTTTTGCGGGGGAAATAGTACGCTGACGACGACGATATTGTGCCCATGTCGACTCATTGTGCAAAATGACCATTTGGAAAAAGTTGGTCTGTCATGTAAAATTTATGAAATCTTATCAAACCTTTTTGCGATGAAGTATGTGGAAACTGTAGCTACAATACAAATCACAAGCAACTTACCAATTGAATATAGAAAGTTTTGATCTAATAATACACTGCGATAATAGCCAAATATAAACAATACAATCAATGTCATTAGAATAGAACGACGAAATCCTACCATTGGTTTCTCTGTGGTGCTAAAGGCAATAATAGTAGCTAATGTGGCGATGACAAATCCACATGAAACCATAAAACTCTCTATAACGGCACTTTCATCATGTTCGCTTCCATCTAAACTCATGTAGCGCGACATTCCCATGCTAATTGATCCGCTTACCGCCTCCGCAATGCTAACTATAACAATTTGTTGACTTGTGAATTGTCCAGAAGCAACCATTCCAGCTGCCACCGATATCACTGTATTTACACCATCAGTGAAACCAAGTGTCGCATTTTCTGCTATATTCATTTTTTTCTACATGCGAATATTTTTTTATATAGAAATATTAAATGTCAAATGTTATCAATGTACTTCCAGGACCATCATCGGTCGGTAGTTTCCCAGTTGTTTATCGAGCACAACAAAGTCAGCCTTTGGAAGTAGCAGCTCCATCTGGTCAACCGTTAGAAGTTACTTTTGGATCAAGTGCAGTTATTAGCACGCGTCCATACGACTCTGCAGCACTTGACGCGTTTCAAAGATCTCGTGTTAGCAATCCAGTGACGCTCTTTGAATCATCTATGGAAGTTGATAGTCAAACATTATTATGGGAATCCGTAGTAACTGGAAGCGGCGGAAGTGCGTATAATTCCAATCAAAGTTCCGTCACGTTAACAACTGGCGCAGCATCATCATCATCTGTTCGGCAATCATATCAATACGTGCGCTACCAACCAGGAAAGTCGTTAATGACGCTCTTTACTTTTGTGCTTGGTGCAAGGGCAACTGGCGTAACAAGACGTGTTGGATATTTCGATTCATCAAATGGCGTTTTTCTCGAACAAACGGCCAATGATATCGCATGGGTTATTCGAAGTAATACCACAGGATCGCCAGTTGATACACGCGTCGTTCAGTCACAATGGGACGTTGATAAACTCGATGGAACTGGTGTATCAGGGTTAACACTTGACGAAACATCAGCAAACATTGGTATCGTTGACATGGAGTGGCTAGGTGTTGGTCGCGTTCGTGCTGGTTTTGTTTTAAATGGACAAATATACTACACTCATGGGTTTGAGAATCTAGGTGTAAACAAGGTGTACATGAGTCGAGCTAGTTTGCCAATGCGTTATGAAATTGTCTCTGGGGTTGGTGCAAGTGGATCGTCATCGTTAGTGCAAATATGCTCAACAGTGATATCGGAAGGAGGATATGTGCCAAGGGGTATGATTCGTGCCGCCGGAACAGGAGCTACACATACAACAGTGGGGAGCGTAACACGTTTACCAATTGTTGCTATTCGTTTACGCAGCGCTTATTTACGGTCAATGTTGTATCCAATCGAGGCACAAATAGCAAACGCATCAGGTAGTTTGTGTCACTTTGACTTGCGTATGCGAGCTACCGTTACAGGTGGAGCGTGGACGCAAGTTTCCGAGGCAGTTGAAATGAACATCACTGGAACCGGGGTGTCTGGAGGATATGTTATTGGAGAAACATATGCTGACAATAACAAACGTGTCGGTGATGTAGATATTTCCGATACGACATTGGTTAATAGCGCGTCAATTAGTGGAACTGCGCATATTATTGTATTAACTGCTCTTTCGCTTAGTGGAAACGTTAATATCTCTGCGTCGCTACAATGGCGTGAAATCTTTTAGTTTATTTCTTTCCCGTTCGTTCAATGACAATTTCATCACTTATTTCCTCTTCAGAAGAGTCCCAGTGAGGATCGTAAAAACGGTTGTTAAAGGCCCAGTATGCACGACTTCCCATTCGCCATCGTGGTAATGACGGGTCCTCGTTAAAGTTTCGCATGACAGATTGATAGTAAAATACGTTTTTTGTAATATCGTTGCTTATTCCCGAATTTTTCACAACCATACACCCGCCAATTTTTTCTGTAAACTTGTCGAATACCTTGGAAAAATCCGCATATCCTTTCTTTCCACTACCAAATTGACCACAATAATGCTGCATCAAACGTTCTCGATTTCCAATAATGTTTTCGCGCATCATAAACACATAGTCAATTTGTGCACGTTGATCAATATGAATTTTGAGCGAGTATTGCATCGTGAAAATAATATTGAGCTTGTAATGCCGTACGTTAAAGAACAAATCCGACAACAATGGATCTTTGCAAAATTTCTCATCACCGGCTTGGTCGTCAATAATCATGGTCAGGTACTTTACTGGTTTCCCAGCCTTCATACGTTTTTTGTTTTGACGAATGTGACGATCAATTATTTTTTGCACCAATTTTCTATCCCATATTTTGAAACTGAACAACTCAGGAACGACTCCCTTAAACATGTCATTCGTTTCAATAGTTTTTTGAAATAAAACGACCTCTGGGCAATGACGAATTGCATGACACAAATCTAACATCATTGTACTCTTTCCAGTGCCTTTTTTACCAATCATGACGGCAATTGATCCCGGTTTGAACCATCGTAGCTGAAACGATTTAAAGCGCATTTTATCAGTATGACTTTTTTCAACTGCTTCGATATAACGTTGCATTGCGTACAATTATTATGAATTAAAAAACAAAAAATTATAAAGATATATAACACATGCATGAATACTACCACGACTTATGGGACGTTACCAATCGACCTGAACGAATGTTGGTTTCGACAAAATCCCTCTTGTGTATTTTTTGATCCGCCTCTTTTTTGCGCATTACTGGTGTTTCAAATGATTATCGTACAGGGACTTAATGCTGCTCAACGGAAAGACAGTTCACTCTGGTATGTCATGAGTAGAATTCCATCTCGAATGCCAGTATTTGCAGTTCATACACAGTGTACTTCGCGTGATATTGCTATTTTTGAGAAACGAAAAATATACAATGAACAGGTGAACGATGAATATTCTCGTTACAGTCCATCGTTACGACAATTTTGTAATGATCCTGTCAGTACACGGTGGTCGTGCGGTCTAGATGAAATACAGGCAGGAAAAATTCTTCGTCAAAAACACGTCTTGTGCATTCAAGCATCAATGAAAATGGTTGATGTGATGTATGCGTGGTGTGAATATAACTATGTACAAATGTATATGCCACAGACAACAACGTTTATTGACGACAATCCGAAATTTAAACAAATACGAAAAATACTAGAAGACATACTCCTTGCAAGACCGTCTATTGTTTTAGTCGGTATAGTTGATCAGACAAAGAGTACATATTATGTGTATGATATTATACCAATGAATCAACAGCATATAGAAAACGACGAGGTACGAAGAAAAATTGATTTTGCTCGTCAGCCTCTTATCGAAAGACTCCTTCACCTACAGGCCATAGTGACGACAACGCAAAATTCTTCGATGTGTGTGAAAATGGCACCTTTTCAAATGGCTCAGTCAAAACAGGAGATGCGTCTTCACACGGACATATTTATTAACTCTTGTGATTTCCCTGGTGTCATTCGTCGTGTTTCGGGGGCAAGCGACTTACACTAATTTGAATTCGATGTCCATACAGGTCAATTGGAGGGATGGATTCAATTAATGATTCGACGACTCGTTTGTGTATGTGATATTCAATGAAATCTGGAATGTTCGCACAGTTATAGAGTGGATTTTGCATTGTTTCTTGGACATGCGACGATAATACCTGTGTGTCTATTTCACGCTTACGACGTTTTAGCTTGTAATATCTCATTTTTTGTGTTTTTATGAAAATGACAATATTTAATGTGAACGCAGATTATACAGTTGGATAAAATGTCCACACTGGCTCACCCTGCTTATTTTCGCACATCCATTTCCAAATACAATCGTGTCGCTTTTTGTTTTCAATACCAGTCAATAGTGGAAATGACTCACAGTATGCAGTATATCCGGCCATTGTACACGCTTGATGAAAAAAATATGAATAGCTAATGAAATTTGATCGACGCTTAATTTCCGCTGGACAACGTTCAAACAATTCCAATGCCTCCTCGAACATGGCGTCAAGTGTGCGTTCCTCCTCGGGGCTAAAGTGGATGAGTGGTACATCATTGAGTTCGTTCGTAATCGCCGGTATCAGTTCATAGTAACGATTCATTCCCAACGATCGCAATAATTTTCGCAACATTGGACGAGTAATAAATTTGTACCGTCGGTTGACACATTCCAAGTAAATTGTTTGCCAGTCCTTTTCGGCAATTTCGCTATTCAATTGGCCACTCACCATTTTTTTCCACTTTTCATAGTACGTTCGTTTCTCATATTTTCCCTTGTTCTTTTGTGTAATATGTATTTCGTCCGAAAATGGAACATTCCTGAGAGAATTGTCGTTGAATCGAACACATATGCCACATTGAGGACAGGTCATAATCGCTTGTGCAAAATCGACAATTCGTTCAACTTCGCACTGTGGACAATATGAATCATCCGTTTTCAATTGTTGCTGTAGTAGTCCGGTGGTGTCTTCCACTCCAATTAAACATAAATATTCCGACTGTAATTCTTTAGAACGTGAAAATACGTCAGTTTGTAAAAGTAGAGAATCGAGACGTGTACTAAAATTACGTTTCTGTGGTAATTGTACAAGTTGTTTCCCGCTGTCGCTGAGAGAAACTAGTGCACCTGATTCACCGGCGGAAATTCTTTGACGTTGTTGTGTTTCGGTAATCGCCCGTCGTTGACTTTCTACATTTGCATCCTCTAAATACTTTTGTATACGACGTTGTTCTTTTTCATATTCGTCAATAATACGTTGGGCTTTAAATATGTAACGAGAAAATTCACCACCGTTCTCATGCATTTTAATCCACTGTTCACGTTCTATAATATACTGTTCAATGTGATATTTCTCATCGGCAGATAATTTTGACGCAGATTTCCCTTTGAGTCTCCGCAAATAGTGTTTGTGCTCTAATGCCTCCGCTTGTATTTTTTCATAAGCTTCGTCTGATACTGCATGTTCCTCCGCACCTTTTTCATCGCCTCGATCACGTTTCTTGATTGATTTCTTTTTTAAATTAGCATTTCGTATAATAGAATATTTCTTAAATACTGCATTGGCCATTGCATCAGTCAGTTTTGTTTCGTCGCGTAAAACCGCCCTAAATTTTTCAATCATATCCTTTTCTTGAGGTATAAGCACATTCAAAATATGTTCATGTTCTGCCACGCGCTCTGCATGCATAGATACAATGTCAAAAGTAGGCGCCTCGGTTGACATAAATGGTTGGTACAATTTATAAAACACATCATTCTGAATGGGCATCATCGTCGTCATCGTCGTCATCGTCTTGAACAAGCGGTTTATAGCGAATATTCAATAAGGTGTCAATTGTTCCGCGTTTGTTCGTTTGACCAGCGTGTTTGGAAAGAACATATTTTCTCTGCTCAGTCATAAATCTTGTAGTACATGCAATTGGCTGTGGATTCTGACTCATCATGTCTAATCTCTGCTTATGTTTCACATCGTTTTCTTTTCGTGTAATTTCCTCATCAATTCTCTGAGTTACGCGAACAAATGGTGGTGCTGGATGTGGATGATACAATATTTCTTCTGAACCATTTCTAAATTCGTTCAGTGCCAGTGTCATTGCATCATGTGCATTATCAGTAGTTTTGATATGTTTCGCATATAACATGCTTAGTTTTTCTCGCGGAGGCGCTGGCATGATCAACAGAGGTGAATAGTCTGCGCCATAATAATCTCTAGCCAATTGGACAGTAAGCCTCCGTAGTTCTCTTGATTTGACATTGTTCGGATCATTACAATCTAAATACGCAAGTGCACAACTAACAGAGCATGTAAATCCAATAATGTGAATTTTGTCTGTACGTGTGTCATAATATACCGGAATACCAAATGGAACACCTTTAAATGGTTGCATATCCCACTTGCACAATTCATTTGTTTTCATCGGTATCACACCACTTTCACAATCTTCCACGTACATAACCTTGTCTCTATACTCTTTCGTAATATGTATACATGCAGCACTTCCATCGTCGTTACGTTCCAAAGGTTGTGGCACGGAGGTAATCATCTTGTCGACGTTTTCAGATGCGTCTTTTTCGATAACCGTTGCTTTCTTTCGAATATCCTCAACAAAATCATCAACTTTTCTATTCCACGATGGGTCACTATATGCAGGTGGAGATGGCGGTCTAGGTTGTGAAACATTCTGTGGAACATTCTGTGGAACATTCTGTGGAACATTCTGTGAAACATTCTGTGAAACATTCTGTCTCAATTGAGGAACTGGAGAAGAAAAAGCGTTTTCGTGCTTTCGTTTCGCTTGTAAACTATCGAGAATTGATTGACGCGGTGTTTCAATTTTGTCATAGGCATTTGGAAGTTTCATCTTCACCAAGTATCGTTCCATTTTGTTAGTTGGTTGAAATAATTTTATAAATACAAACATCGTCGTATAGCGCGCAAAATTTCAAAGACAAAACTTACCACGACACAAACATATAAAAAAAAATGCGCGTACACCAATATTGCATCAAAGTGATTCGCGATAACATCTGCACACGCCTCCGAATGTGCTGACCAAAACTCTGAACGATATTGCGTCAATTGAGCACATATATCAGGTATTGGTAAATTTCTCCACCACCCACGTATGTAAAAGTGTTGTAAAGGAATTACCACCAGATAGTGATGTATCAATGTTACCTTTGCATACGCAAGTTGCAGCGCCATGCGTCATTTTTGAATTGAGACGCACATTTTTTTTATTTTGACACATTAAAAATGAGAAAAAAACACGTGAAAAAACGTTCAGTACAATTCCCTTATGATAATATTATTTTTGAAGGAGGTGGTGTACATGGGCTGGCATACTTTGCATGTTTACAACATTTGGACGACGTTGGTGTGTATAAGACTATTAAACGTTGGGGTGGTTCGTCAGTTGGAACGTTTGTAGCCGCATGTGCTTCATGTCACATTTCACCACAATTGTTGCTAAGTGACTCTGTAACATTACGAACAGAAACGTTTATGGGTAATAGACGAGGTTTAACAGCCATCTATAATGTTCTTTGTCATTGGGGTGCCTATGATCTTAGTGCACGCTTTCGTCCTTGGCTTCATTCATTCTTCGAGCGTCATATTGGAGTACCTACACTGACGTTTGGAGAAATAACTAGGCGTTTTGGCACAGACTTACACATAACTGTTCTCGATATTACCACGATGAAACCACTTGTATTGAGTTCTTGCACTACTCCAGCGGTCGATATGGTTGACGCAATTATTGCTGCAATGTCAGTGGCAATCATGTTTCGTCCGCAAAAAATTCCATCACTTGGCGACGGACTTTACATTGATGCAGGATTTAATGATAATATGCCGCTATACACATTTGACGCCACTGATCATGGTGGTGATGGTGCATATAATTCACGAACTCTTGGTATACGGTCAATTCAAGACACGTCTGTATATTTTGCCGATCAAATTCATTACACAGTTCCTCCACCGCAAACGTTTGTCGACTATCTTTCACATATGTTTTCACTTATCATCGAATCAGGACAACAACGATATGCCCAACCCCGTGATGCCGCTAGAACGTACTTTATGGTCATTCCACACGCAATTAATTCTCTTGATTTCAATGTGAGTGACCGCGATCGAGAAACAATGCGCCTAATAGGGTATGAAGGTTTAAAGACATTTTTACGTGTCAAAAATGAAGATTGATCTTGTGCGTTTTATTGCATCACATTGTTTTCACGTAAAAATAATAACATGACTGATGTTTATACTCTTTCTGATGAAATAAGAATTTTAGATGAGGTTACCAATGCTGCACTCCATATGAAAGTAGATGCATCGGCAACGGCTGGAACAAAAACAACAATTATTGGTGCGCAAACAAATAATGTAAACGTTACTTTAGACACCCCATCTAGTGGACAAGTAATAAGGGCGTCGTCCACAAATGCAGCGACGTGGCACAATCCAATAGATATACGCAATAACGCCTTGTCACTGAACGCAAATAATTTTCACACTCTGGATTTTATTGGTAGTGGTTTAACGGTAACAGATTATGGAAACGGAATTGCTCGAATCAATTCTACTGCTATAACGTCTCCAACAGAACGGAAACAATTTGACGCATTTGCCAATACTTCACAACTTGTACAAAATACTGCTACTACAATTTTGTTTGATGTTGTGCGAATGACTACTGGCGGAAGTTTCACATTGACCGCTGGTGAAGTGACAATTAATTCAGAGGATACTTATGTAATTTTATTTTCAGTGACTACCGACATTGATGTTTTTAATCAACCAGCAATTTCACGATCTTGGTTGGAAGTTGACACTGGCTCTGGATTTAATGCAATTGCCGGTTCTTATGTGTTTAATCACAATCAAAATGTAACTGTCGGAGAACAAACTGCCTCTACACATGTCATTCACGCCGCGCAAATCGGATATATTTATCGCGTTCGTACTCAACGCTTTGCTGGCTCCGGTTCAGTGCGTACTGTTGCAGCGGCAAGCTCCATCACGTTTGTGACAAGTGGGCCATCAACGACCGCGCTGACAATTCAAGACGAAAGTTCAAATATTGGTTCGTTCACTACCTTGAACTTTGTTGGTGCAAACGTGACGGCAACAGATGCTGGCGGTGGAGTCGCTGAAATTAATGTTACTGCACAAACAACTCCGCCTAGACAGTTTGATGTTTACGCTTCAACGGCGCAACTATTTTCCAATACACCAATCACTGTTTTATATAACACTGTTCGACGCAATACTGGCGAATTTGTGTTGTCAAGTGGTCAAGTCACCGTGAATGCACCTGATTATTATTTAATTCTTTTTTCGGTCACTACAGATATAGCGTCCTTCAATCAACCTGCGATTGTACACTCATGGCTCGAAGTTAATAACGTTATGGTACCAGGATCTAGCATTTATAGTCACAATGCTTCGTCCGTAGTAGGTGAACAAACGGCTTCAACACAATTAGTACATAATACATCTTCGGGCGATGTGTTCCGCGTACGCACTGTTCGATTTGCTGGCAGTGGTAATACTAGTACAATATCAAGTGCTAGTTCTCTTACATTTGTTAATACTGGTGGAGTCGGATCAACATTGGCAATTAAAGATGAAGGGTCGTCACTGGGTAGTTTTAACACTATGAATTTTGTCGGAAACAACATTATTGCAACAGATGCGGGTGGTGGGCAAGTTAATGTAACAGTTTCACAATCAACAATTGATGTTAAAGATGAAGGATCAACTTTAGGATCATTTACAGCCCTTGACTTCGTGGGCGCTTCTGTTAATGTGACCGATTTAGGTGGTGGTGTCGCTCAGGTTGCTATGATTTCGCATTGTTTTGACGCTTACGCCACTACAACACAACCTTGTATTTCGACAGTAACGATCTTGTACGATACGATAAGAAAAAACACTGGTGCCTTTACATTAAGTGCTGGCGAGGTCACGGTTAATGTTACAGATACTTTTTTCATTTTCTATACCGTAACAACCGATATTAGTGCGTTCAATCAAACTGCCATCACACGGTCATGGTTAGAAATTGACACCGGCAGTGGCTTCAACCCTATTTCTGGGTCTGATATGTTTTCTCATAATAAAAACTCCGCCGAAGGAGAACAAACGGCGTCGACTCATCTTATTTACGACGTAGTTTCTGGTTATAAGTTCAGAGTGCGCACAAATCGTTTTGCAGGTACTGGAAACACTGCAACAAAAGCTGATGCAAGTCGTATCACATTTAAAAATTAGTAAAACGCGTTTGATTGTTATAAATTTAAACTATCATACCATTTAATACAAAATGACTAGTTACGCCAAGTATCGTGTGTATTGTGTGACTGATGCTCAATACGAGTACACCTACGACGACTCTTTCCCAGTAACATGCCCGGTGAATGGTGGCCATACCATAACAACTGTAGAGGGGTCTTCGGATATTTATGATGTTTTTACAATTACATCCGCTGATAGTCCGTTTACAGTTACCGATGGGCATTTTGTCTACGCGTGTGATACAACATCAGGTAATATTATTGTAAATTTACCACTCGCATCATTGTTTCAAAATGCCGTTTTTGTTTTCATTAAGACAAATAGAGCAGCAAACACATTGACAATACAGCGGTCCGGGTCTGATCTTATAGATGCATCAACGTCACTAATCATAACTGCATTTGAAGAAATACAATCAAATGGTGTTACAGACTGGTCAACATTGTCTACCTTAGATGAATTGCCAAAGTTTTCTGGTGCAGCAAGCATTGAAGGTGGCGGAGTGCAATCTCTTACTGTTCAATCCAACGGAGGGCTTATTGGACGTGCACATACACTCGATTTTTCTGTTGGAAGTTTGTCGCTAAACGATGGCGTCGCAAGTTTTAGTTTTACAGAAGCTGGTGAAGCAAATACAGCGTCAAATGTTGGTGTTGGTGGCGTTGGTGTGTTTAAGCAGAAAACTGGTGTGAATTTGGAATTTCGCAACGTTAATGCAGGCTCAAACAAAATCACCATTACAAACGACAGCGGAAACAACGAGATTGACGTTGATGTGGCGCCTGCAAATATCCTCATTGGTTCGTTAAGTGGTGCTCCGACCGGCGCTGTAGTTGGAACGACTGATACACAAACGTTAACAAACAAAACTCTTACGTCAACAACTAATAACGTTGCTGCCAAATTCCTACACTCCGCTACAACATTAGTCGATGTAAGCTCTGCAACTGCTCCGACAAGTGGACAGGTGTTGACGGCAACTTCCGGAACGGCTGCAACATGGCAAACTCCAACTGCAGAAGCGAATACGGCATCAAACGTTGGTGTCGGTGGAGTTGGTGTATTTAAGCAGAAAACCGGTGTGAATTTGGAGTTTCGTAACATCAATGCTGGATCGAACAAGATCACCATCACTAATGACTCACCAAACAATGAGATTGATGTTGATGTGGCTCCAGCAAACATTCTTATTGGTTCGTTAAGTGGTGCTCCTACTGGCGCTGTGGTGGGAACGACTGATACACAAACGTTAACCAACAAAACAATTACCGACACTAGTAACAATGTAACTTCAAGTGCGCTTTTCTCAGCTTCTACCACCGTTAATGTGAGCTCTGCAACTGCTCCGACAAGTGGTCAGGTATTAACGGCAACCTCTGGTACAGCTGCGACATGGCAAACTCCAACAGCAGAAGCGAATACGGCATCAAACGTTGGTGTTGGTGGAGTCGGTGTATTTAAGCAGAAAACTGGTGTGAATTTGGAATTTCGCAACGTGAATGCTGGATCAAACAAAATTACCATCACTAATGACACACCAAACAACGAGATTGATGTTGATGTGGCTCCTGCAAATATCCTTATTGGTTCATTAAGTGGTGCTCCGACTGGTGCTGTAGTGGGAACGACTGACACACAAACATTAACAAATAAGACTCTTACTTCTACAACTAATGACGTCGCCGCTAAATCGCTTCATTCCGCCACAACGATTGTCGACCTGAGTGCTTCTACTGCACCAACAACTGGACAATTTCTAGTAGCCACGTCCAGCACTTCAGCAACTTGGCAAACAGTGAGTACACTTGGGGAAGCGAATACAGCTTCAAACGTCGGTGTTGGTGGTGTTGGTGTGTTTAAGCAGAAAACCGGTGTGAATTTGGAATTTCGCAACGTCAATGCTGGGTCGAACAAAATCACCATCACGGACGACAGCGGAAATAATGAGATTGATGTTGACGTAGCACCGGCAAACATACTCATTGGCTCGTTAAGTGGTGCTCCAACTGGTGATGTTGTCGGAACTACTGATACACAAACGTTAACAAACAAAACAATGACTTCTACTACAAACAATATTACTGCAAGCGCGCTATTCTCCGCAACGACAACCGTCACAGTCAATGCGGCGACGGCTCCAACTGCAGGTCAGGTTCTCACTGCAACATCCGGAACTGTTGCACAATGGTCTACACCGTCAACGTCGGGAAGTATACCAAATACGTATGTGACGGGCACTGTAACGTTCACTACGACTTCGTTGACAGATACAATACTTACGGGAATGACATCCACTCCAGCGGCGGGGACGTATTTAGTAATGTTTTCAGCCGCCACCTCTTGTTCAACCGGTACAGCGATTTATACGTACACTATTTACGTCAACGGTGTGGCAGTGGCAGATACAGTAAGATCGTACGGCAAAGTAGGTAATAACGGTCAGATTTCCGCACATACTCAAACTATAGTTGCAGTGCCAGGTGGTCAGGCAATTGATATTCGCGTCAACACTACGTCGGGAACATTGTCAGTATACCAGCGCAGTTTGATTTTGGTGCGTCTTGTATAGTGTCGAAAATATAATAAAAGTAAACAAAACCAAATGGCCTCATATGATTATAGTGTTGCAAGCTCATTTAATTCTATAAATCCTGCGACTGCACAATTGAATCAGGAAATTAATGCAGTGGCCGGAATCGCGCCGAATTGCACGGCAATCAATCAATTTGGTGACACTGTGACAATATACTTTAGCGCGTCATTGTCAGAAGGTGAAATTACCACATTGAATGGTGTTATTGCCGCACATGTACCTCGACCTATTTTTCGCGGATCCATCCAGAATTATGCAGACGCGGTGGTGGCAACTGATGGGAGCGGGGCATTCACGTCTATTGCGGCTGCGTTTGCTTCAGGTGCAGTGACGGTATTTGTTCGACGAGGTCTCTATGTAGAAACATCCGATATTATCATGCCAGAGAATGGAACGTTGGTTGGCGAAACAGTAAGTTCAGTAGGAATCGCATTTGTTGGAGCAAAAGGAATTCGAATTGATGGGTCGGGTGGTGTGAAACAAACGGCGGGTACAATATCAATTACTAACGGAACGACAACGGTTACTGGTGTTGGCACGTCATTTACCTCTCTTGTTGCTGGATCGTCAATTTCACTAGGAAACACGTTTTATGATGTATTGTCGGTGCAAAGTGATACACAATTGACATTACTTGCTCCATATCGCGGGCAAACTCTCACGAACAATACGTACATTGCGCAGAAGATCAAAACAGCGGTGTTTCTTAGCAACTTTATTGTTCGAGGAAGCAGTACAACAGCAATTTATGTGCGTGCAGTGAAGAGTTGTGTCTTTCACTATGTTGGAGTAGTTGCGAATGCGGCAGGTGTGGAGTTAATCGACGCAATAGCAAATGGCTTTACGTTTTGTAACATATCATATAATTCATCGTTTGGTCTGCGTATTGACAATTCGAGAACAGTGTCGATTGCAACGGCAAACATTTACAACACAAACGGCGTAGGCTTGGATATATGTAACAACAGTGGTGACATTTCCATTAGCAATACAATGGTTTCTCAAAATAACGGTATTGGGTTGCTAATTCGAGATGGTAGTGATAAGATTATGTTGAACGGTTCTACAGTTAATTACAATACGAGTGATGGTATTTCAGTTTCTGGCGCTGAATCACATGGTATTATTATCGATTCCACAGTATGCTCATTCAACGGAGATAACGGAATTGATGTATCGAATGGTGAATGGTCGGCAATTACCGATTGCACAGTTGAATCGAACGGATCACATGGCATACTAGCAGGAGTGAAGAATGTTGTCAATGGAAATCATGTGTGCGATAACGGCGGCGACGGTGTAAGAGTAACGGCCGGTCTGGCTAATGTGACAAACAATCAGCTCCACGGAAATACATTGGATGGAATTAATATTTTGTCAGGAGCCGATGATTGTATTGTGAACGCGAACTTGTCATCATCCAACAGTGGCAATGGTTTAGTCGTGAGCGCAAATACCTGCATCATTGGGTCGAATCGATGTGTAAGTAACGATGGAAAAGGTTGTCACATTACAGAGGGTGCAACGTCAAATATTGTGAAAATGAATTGTTTTACATCAAATACTGGAGTTAATTATGATGATGATGGAACTAATACAATTACAGATTTATAAAGACTTAAGAAAACTGTCAAATTCCTCTATTTGTTTTGTATATTCCGCTTTTTGCACTGCTTCGTCATCCATCCTTTTCTTTTTTTGCTCTGCCGGCTCTTCTGTGACATATGGATATGGAACGTTCATTGAGTACGCAACACGGGGCGTTAACACTACACATCTTCCATTTGTTTTGTTATCGAATGTGAGCGGATAGTCTCTCCATGCACAACGTTGTATAAGACCTCCATGTTGCCATGAATATGTTCTAGCATTGCACGCCTCCTCTCGTTGCTTTTTTGAAGTCGCATTGTACGCTGATTTCTTCAATGGATGTGCCTTGTTTAAACAATGATGTTTGAATTGCTCTGTATGTTCGCGCTGCGTGTTCTTCACACATTTTGCACTTTTTCTATTCACTAGTTTATCCGATTTATCCACTGTCCAATTATTATAAACGGACCATCGGCAATCAGATGAATCACATGCTTTCTTACGCTCTTTTGAAAGTTCAGGTGTATACTCCTTTCGCTTTAGTTCTGCAACGCGATCACCACATTTTTGTTTTTTCGAACTTTTATTCTCTCCACTGAGATAATCTTGTATTTTTTGTATTTTCATTCGCGAACGTGTACATGTTTTTCCAGTCATTACACATCGTTCACATGATGGAAGGTTGATGTCGCATTTACGTTTTCCCACAGTACACTGGTCACATGCAATCCCCTTGAGTTGTACTTTTTGTTTCTTTTCTTCTTCTTTCTCAAGAGGAATAGGCCATATAAAGTCCACTGCCATTTCCTTGTGACCCAAGAGACGATCTGTGTTTTCTACATAAATGTTTTTTTGCGCGTCATATACCATTGTGCCGTATAAACGAGTTCCAGATATCTTGATACTATGAAATTTGTTGTCCCAAACCAAAGTCACAATTTTATATTCAGGTGCTCTGTCAAAAAGTGATTTAGTAAAAACCCTAACAAACGCTTCAACTGGCATTTGTATCTTTTGCAAATCTCCATTTGGTTTATATGCTGTGGCTGGTATATAATTTGCAAATTTAGGAGGTATTTCTTCTGAGGACATTTTTAGCATGTGTTGTGAAAATAATTTCTTACTAACCGATTATGGATTTTGAACGTCGTATTGAGGATGTAGTCATTGGTGCTTACGAAAAAATACAAAAAAGCAAAGTTTTAAATTATCATTGCTTTATATATCGCTCATTTACATGTTATATTTTTCAGTGTTTATCAGCAGGCCGTTGGGTAGGATGTATAGAAACATACACAGACATGGTATGGCCAGAGCGAACGACACAACGTCCTTTTCGCGTAAAGATAGACTTTAAAATCCCATTAGACAATGGAGCCACCTTAATTGGGTTTCATACACGTCATGTGGTGTACGATGCGTATATAGCTGGGCATAGAAATCGTCAAATAGGGGCGGATTTCATGGCCATTGAATTACGGAAATTCATTGACACAATAATAAACGAGCAAAACACACTAGAGACGATACACATGAGTAAAAAACGTAAATAGCGCTTGGAATATTATCAACTTGACGTGATGGTGGTTCTAATTTTTGGAATTCTATAACAGAAGGTCTTTCGTAGAGTAGAGGTGAGATTGGTTTTGGCCGAACAACGTCATTGTGAAAAAGAGTATTGTATTGCTCGTACGTATTTTGCATTTTACACCAACCAACCTAAATTAATTTTTGAAATTATGACTACCACAAACGTATTAGAAGAGTTTGAATGCGGATGTCAAAAAGTACAAATTGTTCGAACATTAATGGATTCATTGCAACAACAAGAAATTGGAGCTTCAGTCAAATACTCATTTTTACATTGTGCATACCATAGCGAAAAATCGTCGTCGTGGAGGAATCGACAATTGCTCAACGAAGAAATTCCTTTATATCCACGGAAACGTTATAACACAATACAGCATTGAAATTTTGACTGTCCTACTACTAGATTTCCAACATTATATTCCCATACATAAACACTTTTTGTGGAAACAGCGCTTGCAGTTGCTACACCAGTTCCTATTGCCGTTGCATTACTTGAATTGGTGCCAGCGGAAGATGCCACAGCAGCTACAGTAATAACTGAAATCACTGCACGTCTAGGATCGACGCTCATTTTGTCACATATTCCTACACAAAAGTAATCAGATTCATTTCCGTTCGCATCCAATGGCGGTAAATCAGTTTGTTTTCCTATACGCAACTCTTTTGGCTCTACATAAAATACAAACGTACCATCTTTTTTTGTCAATGTTTCTAGTCTGATTGCATTTTTATTATCGCGGTAGTAATGACCGTAAAATCTTACTATCAAACCACCCGAAGTCATAGCATGTTCTTCGTCTCCAGATTTATAAACAACCTTTCCATACACTTTACAAAGTTTTGTTGAAAACGCGCTAGACATTTTTGTTTTTATGGATAAAGATATTGACAGAGATACTCTAAAGTTTATTCGATTTTGTCGTGCAAAACAACGTCAGTCTGTAAAACGTCAATTTTCGAAAATTGATGATTTTTGGAACAATTCACGATTTTACACCGTACCATCAAAACGGAAACCTCCTACATTGGCAAGATTCGATAGGCAAAAGGATGATTGTATCCCGACGAAAAATAATACTTCTCTGGAAGTTCAGCAAAGGCTGTAATGTATCGTTCGTTGTTAAGAAACCCTGGATAACTCAAAACGCGTGAATTCATAGTGGACATAATTTTTCCATGGGCGAAGACAAATGATTCATCCTCACAAAAAAACATGCATTTTCGCAAATCCTTTAAACAAATATGAAAATAATGCTTGTAAATTAAATCAATTATAAAATCCGGCAATATGTTACTGCGCATTTTATTTAGTTGTTCAAAGACATGTGTCGGAATAATTTTGCGCCTCACAGCCGCTTTGTGTAAAAATGGACAACTTGCACGTTTCATCCAATGTTGTCGATGAATCATTGCACGCGATTTTGAACGTTTGAGCACAACAACGGCACCATGACGACGGAGCAGGTGCTGACAGCCAACACAATTGCAAGGTCTGATTTGCAGCGGTAACAATAGTGATGTAGTAGGAGGCATCGGTGAAGGAACAAACACAACTGGCTGAGGTGTAGGCAAATAAGTGTTTAGGCATCGATCTTCAAATAAGTTCTGTAAGCATCCATCATAGGTAAAAACTGAATTCGGACAATCATTTGCGCATTCGGACATCGCATTGTAGCAACACCGACACCACGTTTGCGATCCAATGATATGTGTTGAAATGTGACACTGAACGCAGTTACATACACTACGCGCCAGTGTTGCAAGAGATAAATACAATAGTACACCCATTAGACTTTTAACATACAGTGATGAAAACATAATTAAAGAATTTAACGCGCGGAGAAAGTTGAAGTTCATCTTTGGAAAAATATTTATGAAATTCCATTAATTCGTTGTTTAATGAGGTGTTTTTGGAGATGGAAGTGGTATTGGAGGTGTGTGAATTGCTGGTAATTTCATGAGAAACTCACTAAACACCTTTACTGGAACATGGGGACAACAATCGCGTTTTGGTCTGTCCATTTTTACTAACCAACTGAATTTTATGAATATTTGTAAAATGAATTGTCCTTGTCGCCGTTTTGTCGAGGAAATGCGATATTGTCAGCGTGACTTTCCTAATGGATTTCCAAAAATACAATCGCTTTATGTCAAAAAACTGTCAAACGGAGGTCCATTGTACTGGTCGCAAGCACAGTCCCCGAGAGAAGGTGAACTACGAGATGAATATCGTCATCGACTTGTTTTTGATCCACGTCTTCGATGGGGCATTAAGGAAGCGACTGAAATTTCTAATGATTTTTGTTCGTATCATAATAATTGCGGAGAGGCAAGTGGACAAGATTATGTCGTTCTTGGATGGCAAAACGATTAAGGAGAATTCAAATCGACATTATTTTGACCACTGTACCGAACATTATGAACAGGTGTATATGGGTTGATTGACCATGGACGGATCATTGTTACATCAACATCTTGTAAAACCGTATGCTGTTTTCTCCGCGGCGTTATAAGCTTCTCCATTGAATTCCAGTCGGACGAGTATACGTTTGCATATTGTACACGCAATCCTTCACGATTCGGGTTTTCCTCCGCTCGTTGACGATGCACCATTCCAGGTTCTGACTTTAATGTAGGCTTTTCACCATAGGCGTCAGAATGCCATAGTTGCTCTTGAGGATGATCTGGTCGTCGAATATCATGACGGTATGCGCCGGCAAAGCGTCCAGGTGTGTCCTTGTACAATAAATCACGCGCTTCCATGCGATTTTGATCAAACAACGAATACACACCTGCATTTCCAGCGGTTTGTCTCGACGGTCCATCTGGATTGTAATACTCGTTAAAGTCATCATGTGTTCGTTGAGTAAACTTTTCTGTAACATCTTCACGTACTCGATCACGTCCAACATAACCACCGACTGCATTGGCGGTTGCATGTGGACCAATATTTCGACCAACAAGTGCAAAATCCTTATTATTTTTTGGATTTACCTCACGACGAAGCTCCCCAGGTCGTGCTTGGCCTGGATACACTGGCGCAGATGCATATGACCTACTTGTAGAACGCTGCTGTAGTTCTTGCGCTTCATCATAGAGTTTTTTTTGTTTCTCACTGTCTTTTGGCATAGTACCAATTCCCCCTGGTGTAAATGTTTGACCAGTTACTGAAAAGTCAGTAGGAGAAATGGTGTTTTCAATATATTCTTGTGACGGACGCATTCCATGAAAATGCCCTGTGACAGCATTGTTCGCAAGTTGTGTACGAACTCCATCAAATCCTTCCTCGTCACGGACACTTATAGTCTTTGGCGTGCTGTATTCCGACATTGTTTTTATATATATGTTTTAAAAAAAATCTTACTCAAAATGTAAAACTAAAACAAAATGCCAGCCATGAGAAAACGTCCAGCCGTAAAACGAAAACGACCCGCTGCAAAAAAGAAGACTGCCGCGAAACGTCCCGTAAAGAAACCAAAAAAGAAGACTGCCGCGAAACGTCCCGTGAAACGTACCGTGAAACGTCCCGTGAAACGTACCGTGAAACGTCCCGTGAAACGTACCGTGAAACCAAAAAAGAAGCCAGTAGCCCGTAAACAAAAATGTCCAGGTGGAGTGTGTCCGCTAAAAAAAAAGAAAACGTATTACGGACCGGGGGCGGTTAAAGCAACAAGTTGGATCAAGAAAACAAAAAGTGGCAGTTATAGACCTAGCGCAAGGGCTTTATATAATGCAAATCCAAACAGTGTTGGTCGTTTGGTGTCATATTCGGATGGAACAATGAAACGGTTGCAGCTTCGAGCAAATGGCAGTCCATGGCTAGCACCAGTTTAAAGAAAAGAAATAATATTATTGGAAAAGTAAATGTACAACAGTTATATAAAGGCTCTTAATTATTGGCAGGGAAATGATGAAAAAATGACGATTTCCGAGTATGATGGATATGCTAATATTAATCTTAATTCGTCACTAACCACTTCATCATTTGTCAAAAAAGAAAACGACGAGAGTATTTTCATATTTAAAAATGAAAACAGTTTATCGCAAAGGAAGAGATTACGTAGTAAATTACATGAAACGTATCCAAAAAAAATACCAATAATACTTGCCAGTCAAAATAAAAGTATTATCTTAACTCGCGAAAAATTTCTTACTACCGAAGACTATACAATGGTTCATTTCATCCGTGAAGTTCGAAATAGTATTCGTGACTTTAATCCATACGACGCTTTATTTTTACTAACAGAAAAACACACAGTCATTCCATCTCATATGACAATGATCGAAGTCTATCGACGACACAAAAATGAAGAAGACGAATTTTTATATTTCATAGTTTCTCGTGAAAACTTTTTTGGTGCGCGCGTTTCACACACATAATAAATACTTTACATAATAAACAAAAATGGCAAAGTCAAAACATCATGAGAAGAAACGAATGGCGTCGACAAATGACATGCAACTTCAATTCGATGGATATATGAGCGAACTGAAGCAACTTTTACCTGAGTTTTTGAATGAGCAATTTTATGAACTGTACAAAAGTTCCTATGAAATGGCCGTTCGACAAGGAACACAAAATGGGGATTTTGAAAACACCATTGTTCAGACTTTTGAGAATGTTCTGCGTGCCATTCCTTCGTGGTCTCAAACAGACGTGGAGGCTCATATTAAGACATATTGGACAGACAAACATGCACTGACCATTGATGATTTACGACCTGTTGTACGTCAATTGCTTGTTTTGCGAGTTGGTTTGCTGATGAGTGTCCGCGACGATGCTAGAACACATGCAAATTTCAATTTTGTCATGCCAAGCGACACTACTATTGTACACTCATTGTTGAAACGTGCTGCTCGAGGATTGCGTATTAACCCACAACTTTACATGCATATGGAAAATGGAAAAAGCATCAGTGAAAGACAGCGTGAAAAAAATACATTTGCAGCGGAGGAAATTATACGACAAAGTATACACGGTGCAATTCAGGATTTGGTTCCGATTCATGATGTGGTCAAACGTCATTTTGTCGAGAAACCACAAGACATACCCCCTGAACAAATTGCCTCATCTTCTTCATCAGAGGAATCATTTAGTAGCAGTAGTAGTTCCTCTAGTAATTCTGAAGAAAAAATTGCAAAATATATAGAAGACGAAGGTGAATCGTATGAAGTCGAAGAAGAGGAAAATTACGAAGTCGAAGAAGAGGAAAATTACGAAGTCGAAGAAGAGGAAAATTACGAAGTCGAAGAAGAGGAAGAGGAAGAAGAAGTGGTTGAAACAAAAAAAGAAACGAGACGCAAGAAAAAGAAAGTCATTGATCAACTACTTGATAATACTACGATTGGAAATGACAGTGATGAAGAACCGTCAAAACCAGTACGTCTCGCGAAAGCAGATGTTCCAGCTGACAAATCCGCAGCAAAAATTGCCATCATGGAAAATGATAGTAAAAAGGTTATAGCAATCAAGGAAGACGTTGTGAAGAAAGGGTATGAGAAGAAAATATCTACATTGAAGGCACAATTGAAAGATGCTAAAAAGAAAGGCTTGCCGCGATTTGCAATTAAGACTCTCGAGGAAGAGTTGAAATCACATGAGGAGAAATTGCATGCACAAGAAAAGAAATTAAAGGAGCGTCGTAAGTAAATTTACTGGTTTGGATTTCCAACTAACACACGTGGACGATGCAATGAGTTTCTTATAGTACCACCGATTTGTTCCACCATGAATGGACATGAAGAACATTCAGGACATGATTTTGTCGTATCACAATCACACCGGCGACAAACATCAACACCGTCTACATGTGATCCTTCTCCGATTATTTTTGCTGGTTTTTCCAACCATATTTTGTCAATAGACTGCGCTAATGCATTTGCTTCTGGCCATGTCAATACCACACCATTGTTTATACGTTGAACAATAGTTAAACCGACACCTTTCTCGTCAGACGACATATCTGATTGTAGCACCGCACTGTGAATCGATCGAACTTCTTCTGGACTCAAAATTCGTTGTGTTGCGTCCACCAATGTTAACTTCATTGCTCGTTTTCGGTCAACGTCTTCTTTCATTTTATTGTTTGTATAATAATTTTTCTTTTCAAATGCGTTTCATGATTAATAAAAAGATTGACGTAATATAGTTAATACACAACATGTCAGCATTAAAAAACGTTACAGCCGATGCTCTACTCAAGAAGGTGACCAGTGTTCTTACGAATATTCCAAAGAAGGAATTAAAGCAGTTTTTTGTTCGACATAGTGCTTTAGCCGGTACTCTTGATAGTCGTCAGACAGTCGCAGATTGGTCAGTTATGCGTCGTGAATATGAGGAATTTCAAAAAACGTTCGTCGACACTCTCGATCAAAATGAGAATTACCGTCGCATATTTGTACAAATGGTTCTAGTCGTTGTGCTCATGAAATCAATCGACCCTGAGAATGATCAACATGGACTATTCGCCGGTTGCGCATTATATGTGTCGGAGTGGAGCAGTGCATTAGGAAAGGTATTTTTCCCCAAAAGTCATCCTCTTACATTCTATTCTCTATGGAGTTCCTTTATGCAATTATTCAATATTCCTTGGGAGTATCATGGCACAAGTGGTTCTGTGCTATCAATCTTGGCCGGAAATTACGATGAAGATAATCATGCAACATTGCTTTTCCCTGGGGCCGGACCGAAAAATGACGGAACTGCTGATTTTGAATCATGGTCAACGATAATTAACTCACTGTCAAAAGATGTTCGCGAATCATGTCAATCTGTATTTGGGTATAGTGGGAAATTACATGGACGGCAATTGAATTATTTTAACCCTGCTGATGTTTCATTTGGAGTTTTTCGCAATCCAGACAAGTGTTGGGCTTTCGATCTTCTCGCGAAACCAGAAGATGTGTTGCAGTTTGAACAAGACGAAGAAGAAGATACAAGCAAGTATGTTGCTGAGAAATCCGATTTAACAAATTTACTTAGTACTAAAACTAATTAGGAACTTTGTTTGCAAGAAATTCCAAACCACCAGCGGCAATCGACTTGATTAAAAATGTCGCAAATATTAACAATGAATTAGCAGTAATAACGCGGGTAGAAAGGACTGATAAATTCAATAAAAAATCCGATGGCCGAGCTTTGCCTTCATCTTGTTCCTTGTTAAAAAGTTCTATAGATACATATAAAACTAAACCACTTAATCCATAAATTGCAACTAACAATGCGTTAAACCATTTAACAATAAAATCGTTATACAATTTGTAACCATAATTAGCGTCACCGGGCTTTAGACTTTTGATACCCTCCGCCTCCGAAATCCATACGTGTAGATGTATTAAACCCATGCAAATTAAGATAACGATTATTAGATGCATTGTCCTACCCATTGTGTGTTTTTTTGTTTGTATATTATTATTTTATTTTTCATGAGTAAAAAACATACATGTCCAATTTACAATCAAAAGATACTGGAGCTACATTCGGTGTGCGCAATTCACTGAGTGGTGGCTTGGCAGATGATATTATCCATGCGTCAGAAGGGACTAGAAATGAGGCTCGTAATTTAGAAGATTTGCAAATGCTCACTCCTGCACGCGGACGTCTTGGTATTGAAGAAATTCCTTATCAAGGTCAAGATCCAATTCCTTCAGTTGTCGTTCCACCGCCCATTGGAGGTTGGTCGCGACAGGTGCAGGTCGAGGATTCATTGAAACGTTTTGAAAACCGAAGCACAAAAGGACTTGATGGAGGCGGTCGATCGACAAATATTACACGATACACTCCTCAATTGTTGAATTGGCAACAGGGTGACGACGCGTCAAGATTTCGTATGTTTGAGCGTAATAATGTTAGCCAGACAAAAACGGATCAGAAGACATTTGTATAAAAAAATATTATTAACGTTAAGTAAAAAACATGCCAATCAGAGACTGTCCCCCTCTTGGTGACGAACTATGGAACTCTCTTCGAGCATCCGAGAATGTAAAACTCGCTGGACAGAATAAATGCGTTTCCAATATTGACACCCTAAAACTATGGAGTGACGCCGCAAAAATGTTAGGCTATATGCGGCCGGGTGAAGATTTTAAACCGCTACCTAGAAATCCGGCTAAGGCAAAAAACAAACGTGTCAAGTGGCGCAAAGGCGAAAAGCAAGAATTTGCAGAACTAGCCGAAATGGTCGAAACGCTGAAGAAATCTGGAAAATATGTCAAAAAAACAAAAATTGTTCCGACTCCTTCACAAGAACAAATTCCACCAAAAGCAGACCTAAATGAGAAATCTTCATCTCTTAATCAAAATCAGCCAAAAAAAAACGACGTTGAATCTGACACGTGGGAACCTGAACGTTTTGCAACTGAAGATTCACCAAAATCTGACGTCGAAGAAATCTCTGAAAGTGAAGAAGACGACACTGCCGGATTTAGACGTTTCCTCAATCAACAAAATTTAAAACAAGATCAGCCATTCTTTTCACCAAGATCTGACACACAAGAACCTGAAACAGAAGGATTTAGTGATACCGAATCAGAACCACGTGTAGATGCAAATGATTTTCTCTCAACAAGGTCCGAAGGAGAAGAATCCGAAGACGACACTGCCGGATTTAGACGTTTCCTCAATCAACAAAATTTAAAACAAGATCAGCCATTCTTTTCACCAAGATCTGACACACAAGAACCTGAAACAGAAGGATTTAGTGATACCGAATCAGAACCACGTGTAGATGCAAATGATTTTCTCTCAACAAGGTCCGAAGGAGAAGAATCCGAAGACGACACTGCCGCGATTACCCCTCATATCTTATTACAATCCGAAGGGGAAGAAACCGATTCTGAAAGTATTTCTGACGACGAATATACCATATCACACACCGTGGAAGATGGAGAGATAGTGCCAAATTATGCAGGAATTTTCGAAAAAAAGGGTGACGTTATTAAAGCGATTGACTCTATTTTAAAAAAGGACGAAAAATTATCAGAACCGTATATTACATTAGAACTTTACTATAATCTATTGAATTCGTACGTAGAGAAAAAAGACATTGAAAAAATACTGAATGTTGCAATAAATATATACAAAGTAATTTTACCAAAAATCAAAGATGACGAAAAAAAAATGTTAAAAGAAACATTGCGTAAATTAATTAATAAGATATTGTCATTTCCTGAATTTGAAGAGTACTCAGATGAATTAGATCAAGATAGGCGTTTTTTTCTGGATACTATGGACACGTATGATACCAGCTATAAAGGCGATGTATCCGGATATGAATCTGGTGTCGATTCAGCTCCAAAACCACAATCAGAAGAAGGATATGAATCAAGTTCAGATGAATCAAGTTCAGATGAATCAGCTCCACAAGATGAATTTGGAGGATTTAAATTACCTACGCAGCAAGAAGACGTATCTCAGGGGTATGAATCTGGTGTCGATTCAGCTCCAAAACCGCAATCAGATGAATCAAGTTCAGATGAATCAGATGATGTAACCGGATATGTCGATTCAGCTCCAAAACTTAATGTTGACGAATCACAATTGATTATTTTCAGGGATTTAATCGCAAGCAAATTTATTAACTCGTATGCGTTACATTTAGAACAAAAAGGGGATGATTTTACACCGTTTTTGAATAGCTTTTTACCCGAGCCTATCCAAGACGAATCATTGACGATTCTTATTGATACAGCAGCTGAAGTAGTTGACAACGACAATTATTCAAAAGAGCTAAAACAATTGGCTGAAAACGTACTAGTGTTCATTGCCAAGAAATACGAAGAAGACGACGAAATTAAAACATTTGTTGAAAAAATGGAGGATCAAGACTCTGTCAAACGACATTTGTCAGATTTGAATGAACCATATCCAAATTTGCAAAAGGATATTGCAGAAGAATTTCCATTTTATGAAATTCGTTTTGCCAAAAAGAAAACATGTTCGCAATTTGTACCAGGTCAATATTCGAAAGAAAAAATGTATCATAAAAAGCACCCCCTTTTTGCAAAAAAAACATATTTTGATGTGTGCGAAAAGGCTAACTGTCAAAATAAACAGCAGCCAAATAAGTATGGTAACGAAGTTTATAAATGTGTGGACAAATAATTTTGTAAATAGTAAATGACATAAACCAACAGTTATACAAATTATGACTGATACACCATTGGCATTATCACGTCCGCGTAGAGAAACAAAAGCCCCTGTTCGCTTTCGCTTTGAAGATTATCCAGATAATGATGCGGAAATAATGAAACAGGAACGTGCTTGGGAACGCGGTGAAATCAATGATGATGACGATGATGAAGAAGAAGAGGATCTAGAACCAGATTCTGATGATGAATACGCAATCGTCGATGATGATGAAGAAATAAGTGAATATGAAGAGGAAGAGGAAGAGGAAGAGGAAGAGGAAGAGGAATCAAGCTATAGTGATGAAGAGGAGGAGGATATAGATGATTTGCTTGACGACGATGAATCAGAAATAAGTGAAGAAATCATATCCGAGGAAGAGGAATCGGAACCTGTATCCGCTATAGAATCGGAACCTGTATCCGCTATAGAACCTGAACCTGTTTCCGCTATAGAACCGGAACCTGCCTTGTCAGAAGTGGAACCGAGTGTAAAGAAACAGTGTATAAGAGAGCAAGACGAAAAATAAAAATATACTGCATGATGTAAACAATAACAATAATGGAATTTCTTGCACCAGTAGCATTGGCTTTTGTCGGAGCAGCGGCCGCAAACGGTCTTCCAATCATTTCTAGTGGTGGGCGAAAAAATCAGGCTGGTTCAGTTCTTGTTGATAAAGCAACAGACATTGCCGAGGCCCATGCAATGCAAATGAACAATGCAACAAATACCGGCTTACATCAACAACAGCCGCAATTTACATTCGACCCTATTGACTCTCATTTTATAAATAATGCAGCGCCGAATCGAACAGACAATGTACAAGTTTTGGAAACAGTGTCGAAAGATCCAAAATACGCCCTGACACCGGGATCAGGAGCCGACTTTGACTATGATCAAAAAAATCGTGGAAATTCAATGTTGGAAAATCAATGGTACTATCAGACATTGACAAAACCTACTGAAACGCCACTCTCCATGGGATATTTGCCAGAGTATAGACGAAGTACTGGAGTTACAATGCGAGATCCGGACACTCCAGACATGTTGAAGCCAAACAAGGCTGATTTAATGGAGGAAGATGTATGGGTTGCACAGCCAGAACAGGATCGTCGTTTCCATGACCCTATTACACAACAGCAAGCACGACGAGCACGAAATGAATCACGTTACGCATCTGGAAATGGTGCGCTTGACGGATACATGATGAACGATCACCCGGGCTCATTGGGCGGTGCGTGGCAAGGGTGGTCGACTGGTTTGGAGCCAACGAGACAATTTACTGGTTTTCATCCTCGTCAGCGATTCTTTCGAAAACACGATAATCTCAAGCAACGAAATCCACATGGGCTGCGCGCTGGAAACAAAGAGAGCCAGCACTGGGAAATGCGTAGTGATGTACAGGGCCAGTATTCCAATGAAAAGAAGGATCAACAAGCGCAGTATCATCAAATTGCAGTTGCTGACGGTGGCCAAGCTCATCCACACCTGCCTCATGACATGCGAAAAGTAGATTTGCGACGAACTCAGCGTGATATTGCCATTCCCATTCAAGAAGGACTGTCTGGACGTCAGTCTGCACACAAGGCTGGACCGGAGATTTCATTGATGCCTAATGGACAAATCTTCACGGGAAGAAAGTAAAAAAAACAACCAATGTCTCGTTCCGTATTGAGTTTTGACATGGGAACACGAAACCTAGCCTTTGCCCTTATCGACGGATCATCTACAATAAGTAAACTTGGTGTTATCGATCTTGGACAACATGCAGCACGAATTGGAACGGAGAGACTTATTGAAACATTATTTGGGGAAAATTCGTGGATGGCCGACTATGGACATGATGTTGTCGTAGAAATGCAACCAGGTGGAGGTGGTATTTGTCGTATACTTTCATATGTTTTACAGGCGTTTTTTACTACTTTAGATAGGATAAACAAACGGGAGCCACGCCATTTTCGTTTTATGCAAGCAAAACAGAAGTTTAAAATGGACCCGATTCTTTTCGCGCGACGGAATCCACAAACGTATGCAGAAAGGAAGCAATTGGCCGTCGAAATGGCTCGAAATGTTTTACAAACGAACGATGTCAAATTTTCGCAATTTTTTGAAGCGCTCTCCGCTAAACACAAGACAGATGTCGCGGACGCTCTTGTTCAAGGGATTCAATATTTACGTGAAAAATAAAAATGCGCGTACTAGACAAATTCCATGACAGGACACTCTGACAATATTAAGAAACATGTAAAGAAATGTGAGCAATGTTCTGAGACGTTTTTTATGACTACAAATTCGTTAAAAGTTTTTTGTGATACAGACGAAGATGCGTATTTTTGCTCTCCGTATTGTGAGGCATTGTGGCTTACCGATCAATTTGACCATCTTAATGAATACTTATTTGACTCATCATCTTCTGACGAATATGACGAATGGCCATCAAATGATTAGGACGTCCCAACCTTTTCTGAAACTGTCTGCATAGTAGAAATGCTTAACTGAAAACCCCATGCCAGAATTATAAAATTAATGACGTTCACAAGTAAAGAGGCACCATATACATGACCACCTTCGATTACATCAACATCCGAAAGAACAGCAACTGCAATTGCAGGAGTGACAACCATTATAATCATAAGAATAGAGAATTTAATCACACTAGGTTGATTACGTTGAAGAAATGATTTTGTTTCGCCGCTCATATGTGTTTGTTTTTTGTAGTTGTCCAGTAATTTTATTTATTTTCTAATAATAAAAACAACAATGAACGGTACTGGTCAATCAGCCATTCCGGGACCACTGGTAACCACCGATGAAGAACGACGTAAAATTTGGTATATTTATGGACAACGTGCTGAGCGTGCTGGATTTCGTGCTTATGCCAATCCTCCGCCAGTCGTTGCCTACGAGATGCAGCATAGTCGTTGTGGCCAGCTTTTGCAAGGATCAAAAGAAGACCCTGAAAAACAACAAGAATATTCTAAACGTTGTGGACCATTTAGAGCAGATTATTTCACCAATCCACTTTATGTTGAAGGTCGTGATATGAAAATTACTGATATGCCTCCACGTTAACTGCGTTCGCTTTACACAAGAAAAAGAAGCAGAAATATTAAACAATGCCACTTAGGAACCATTGCCGTGACGCTCTTGTACAACACTGTCTCACGTTTACATCCAATAATATTCCAGAAGCGATTGCGCTATTGGATCGAATAGTGAAAGAACAAATAGACTTCCTCGTGCCATTTGCATGCACACCAACCAATGGTAAAAAGAAAATGTTTGTAGCAAAATACATTACTAGCCGTTTTCACGCGGATGCTTGGATCAAAGAATATACTGAAACACCACATCGTTGGAACACATATGAGGAGTGTCTTGCGCTGGCATTTTTGTTGACACCGAATTTGATTCTGCCTGAAACTATATGGGACACAGATACATTCATTGATGCATTTGACACTGTTGTGCGCGAAACATTAACATTACATTTACCGCCAAAACGTCATAACTTACCAGCTGCTCGCAAACACCCCAAAGCTGGTCCTATTATAGCAAGGTATGAAGATTCGTTTGGTCCTGACGCTTGTAGATTTTTTCGTTTATATGAAGCAATGGTCGAATCTATTCATAATTATGGTATACCACCGCCCGAGGTTGTACAAAGACTTGATAATAGTATTGATTGTCGACGTCTTATTGAAAAAGCTCAGGCAATTAATTCCGACGACTTGGATGTTGATCGCGCAGTACAATCTGGAAAAAAGCGAAAATGGGATACAATGGCATGTCGTCGAGCATGTGCAGTACTTTCACTTTACATCGATGGAATTGAGCATAACCTTTGTCGTATGTCAATTGGCGAAACGTACGATAGATACAGACAAAAACAAACAATGGATACAAATACTGCTAATGCATGTAGAATTGAACAGGCAAAATCACTTAATGTGTGGAGAATTCGTCGTACAGAGATTGAGCAATGGAGACAAAATCTTTCAAAAGACGAGTGGTCTCTATACATGAAATGCGAACGATATTTGCGCACGTCGCTTTCCGAAGGTGTATACTCTCAAATACCTAGGAGGAGATTTAACAATGCATCTTTAGATCATATGCGTCTATATAACTTACCGCTATTACAGTCACTCGCCTCTTAGTCTCCTGTACATTGTTTGGACTGTTTTATCATTGACTACGACGTCTATTTTAATAAAAATTTCTTTATCACCTTTAAACACGAATTCATTTCCATTGGCCTTAACAGATACTACTAAAAACCAATTGCGAACCACTGTAAACGATCCAATGAAGTTATTATTGGCAAATATATACATTCTACAGTCCTCACATGTATTATTACGCAAATCAAAAGCATAACGATCTCCATTTTTGACTTTGACCTCATAACAACGAGATCTCCTCGGAAGGCCGTTGACGCGGATGTTAACATTATAATTATCCATTGGTTTCTATTCTCTACACAAATGTCGAAGCATTCAACAGACGCGGTCGTTTTGCTTTTTTTTCATCCACTTCCAACGGTATCGCAGATTCAATCCAGTGTTGCAAATCAGGAAGAAGACAAAATGAAAGGGAATTTTTCAATATTTTCTCCGTTTCATTAATGCTCTCTACTGTGGTTTTTCTTAATATCCACTCTGGCCATTGTTTTTCATCAGTAGTGCAGTATTGTATAATTGCAGGCGCAAGAACATATACTGGAATGTTCATAAGATTACGATGATAAACTATAACTTTCATAGCAATTATTATACATTCTTGCAATATTTCGTCTCCTTGAAGAATCTCATTAATAACTAGTGATAATGTTGGAAACAATACGTCAAATTGTAGATGCTTAAAAATTTTCACCTCGTAGTTATGCACTAACTTGACACAATCGTTTTCGTCAAGCGGAAAAGCATCATACAATACATCGGTGAAATGTTTTGCATAAATGTCCAAACACTTTTGCGTTACACATATTTTGTCGGCAAGAATGAATGCTGCAATGGCAATATGAAAAACGTGCTTAATATCTTTCAATTCATTTACATACGCATCAAATATTCTATAAGAAAGTTCTAATTTCTCATAGCCATCCTCCAAAATTTCATTATTCAAAAGAAAAATAGTCTCAAGTACATTAATGCGTTTTTGGTCTGAAAATTCAACGGTACCTGATTTTTTATTATTTATTAAATAACGAAATTTTTCATCACGCCGAATTATTGAATTAAAGTACTCATTTTCCATTTTTGTTGTTGCGACGTTCAAACAACAATTTCTGAAATTAGTCGTGACACCAACGGAAAATGACGACTTTTGGAGATCCAGATGAGTATATGAAAAAACGCGAAAAAAATATACAGAAACGTGAAGAATTTATGAAATCATTGAATATTGAAAGACTTCCCCGTGCGGCAAAAATCACTGCTCGTTCGAAAATAGATGAATCGGACGACGACGAAGATTTTACTCCTTCCGAAGACTCATCGTCTGAATCAGAATCTGAGACAGTAGTAGAAGAAGAACTGCCGAAGAAAAAACGACGTCGCGTGCAGACTACTACTGCTATTGTCCTGCGTGAAGTTTCTGAAAAACCAAATTTCGAAAATTTTTTTTCAAGTGTGAAATATGCTAATATTATTATGTTTTTGGCCAATCCTGTTCATTATACTATGATTGAACGAGTTATTGTTGATTATCATCATGGCGCCATTGCTCCGATGTCATCGTTTCAGATGTTCGAAGGAAAACGTGTTCTTTTTGTCAGTGGCGAGTTAATACAAGAGGCTCTTCATTATTTTCCAGATTTAATGTCGTGTCGTAACGTTGATGTTCATGAGACATTGGCAAAATTTGGCACAAAATTACAAGATCGTCTTATTCCAGAGTTTTTTCAAGTATGCTCTACGACAAATGCTAATACTTATGTTATCAGCGAAGATATTGCGAAATACTTATTTGCTCGTTTTACTCCTTTTGAAGAAACACAATTGCGTGAAAAACCGGCTAAATTCAAAAAACAAGGGAATCAAACATCATTGAATATTGGCGATGCATATGATTCAAGTCGAACTGGTTTTCCTTCGTGCAAATATCGTGCAGTTGTTGAAAAAATGTTGTCTAATGGATATACTAAGTCATTGACGAATTTTATTGAGCTTGTGGTTGACAGAAAATATACGGATGCTAGTAGCTTAATGGGAAAAGAATTTGCTGCGAAGCTTAGTGTGGCAATTGAATCTGCAAAAGTTATCAATGCAAAAATTATTGAAGAAAATGATGAGTATATGTCTGCGAAATCACCAGCTGATCGACGTGCTCTACGACACAATTTTCGTACACGCTACATTCCTAGTGTTGGATGTAAGAGCGACTTGCCAAAGACATTTGAAGAGTGGAGTGTGTGTACGATATTCAACGAGGATGGACTAATGTTATCGAATCCTGGTCTCGCCGATAATAATTATGTTTCTTATAGTAAGCGAAAACGTCCCGAAAGCAAATTTCCTTTTTCAACAATGCGATTCTAAATTTTTTTTTTTGCTTTCCCTAAAAAGATGTCGTGGCTTACTTACTGGCTATGGTCATCAACAACAAACGAAGAGAAAAAAAGTAGTGTTCCGCCGCAACGATTAAAGTATACTCACAATGTTACGCAGAAGGATTTGGATGAAATAAAGTCGAAATTGCGGCCTGTACAAACAAGAGTATCACCATCGGATTTTCCTATTCGGATTCCACACATTGCCGAAATGGCTGCGTTGCAAAAGGAATATCACGTTGATAAAAATAGACGACGTCGAAATAGACAGCGTAAAAATAAAAATAATTAGTGAATAAAAAAACATGCATGAACTACTACTCTTTATATAATGTTTACGATTTTGACTTGGACAACGATGTCGAAATCGCATGGGTTCATGATCCGATGGTACTTGTCTGGCCGCCACATAATTTATTCAAAATTTCACCATTTGCCGAATCTTTTACTTTAGCCGAGCGACTCAATGCAAACACGCGTCTTATGATACTTGTCGGTTTTCTTGCATATCATTTTTTTCATCAAATGAATAATACAAATGGTGCTTTCTACGCTCTTTTTTTCATTTTTATTCAGATTATTCAACAGGGGATTGCATACATGAACATGATACAAATGCAAACATTACAATCAACACTGCAACATGCTATTCGAAATATTCGCCAACAACATTCTCCTGATCTTTCCGCAAAAATAAAGCAGCAAGAACGTGAAATTGCTCTATTACAACAAAAACTACAGCAACAAAGCGTGCAACAATTTCCGCAAATACAATTCCCAAAATATTTTAATGATATATTTTAAAAAAAAATATTGTACATAAGAAAAAACGATGTCTGATTATAACCAGCCGTCTATCCATCCTGAGTATCAGCGTAGATTGAATGGAAATGCACGTGGTGTTAATTTACCAGTGACTGCAGATATGCTAGACAAAGAACCACCGCCAATGAAGGTTGAACGTGTGCTAAACCCATCTGATACAATGTCGTTGGAACAAAAACGATTTTATAATGAAACTGCTGAACGTTCGCGATATCCGACACGCTTTGATGTACAAAACACGAAGATGAAAATTGGCGGAGCACCGATGTGGAATCGTGAACGTGACGCAGCGCACAAACTTCCATCGCATTTACCAGCAGAAGATACATCGTTTACTGTGCCACATACTCCACAAAATAGCCTTGGCGAAATCTATGGAAACCCTCGTCCATTTGATTATTCATCGGCGATCCGTTCAAATCATCCAAATGCATATACGTTACAGTCGGCTGATTTGCAACGAATGATGCGTAGTCCAGATGAGGTTGATCCTGAACTGGTAACAAATCCTATTCCGGATCCGACATTTCAAGCGCGTCAACCCACGTTCAATCACGCACCGGAAGACGCCGAAACATTTCGATTACGGACACAACGCAATGGACCGTTTCGTTTTTGGTAAAAGAATTTTATTATTGTATAGTAAAAAAGTTTCCCATTTACAAGAATGTTTAACAAGCACTTCTCGTCAATGGCCAGTGCACCAACGTGGAAAATGGCTGATGCGCCAAAGGGGACGTTGCCGTTACGTCAAATGACATCTCGCGAAGGAGGTTATGATCCAGAGTCTGTCTATGTTCCTGCTTTTGGCTATGAACACCATGGGTCCGAATTCTTGCACAAAAAACACACTAGTATTGTCCAACAATTTTATGAAAAATCTAATCAGAGACTTATTGTCGACTCTGTTCTGAAATATTTTGAAAAACAGCATGGATCGACATTGACAGCATCACAAATTTCATCGCAAATGGTCAACATAGCAATGCGAAAGGCTTTTGAAATCTACGGAACGTCTCCGGAAAATGTTTCACAGGCAAGAGTCGGTCCATCTGAATCATTGACCTATGAATCACAAGCACCGCCTTCACTATATGATATTGATTATGGACAAAATGACGAACTCGCCAAGTTGAACGTGTTGAGTGCGACGCTTTTGCGCGAGAATATCATCAGTGAAAGAGCATTATTAGGTAGATATCAAGAAGATTTATCAGGTGCGATTCACGTGCTTGAATATCCTACACGACCTGGTGCAGAGTTACGTCGAGGTCATCAGTTGGATTTTCATGATTATGACGCAATTTCATCGGAAACATCAAATAATAGTGGTCTTGGTGGAAATAGATTGACACCGCAGAATCATCCTGCCTTGAATAATCGTGGTAATATTGCCTTTCCCAATCGCTTTGTCTCAAGTGTGCGCGATGGACCAAATGTGACTCATGCATATCCAATGGCTACACGCGTGGGTTGGAGTGATGCCGATGTGAAATCACAATTGCGCGCGCAAAAGTAAATTTAGTATACGTCTGGATCATATCGTCTAGGACCAACTTTATCAGCTCCTTCTCGACTATCTTGTGGGCGCTGCAAGTAATCGACAATAGAATCCTTGTATTGAATGTTAGGCATGTCTGGATTATAGTAAATTTGTTGTTCGCGCAATTCTGCATTAAGCTGTGTATGCACCCCATTTTCTCCATATAAATGTTGATTGAAATAATAATGCCCAAACGGTGCTTCATCCATCCATCGTATCCGATCAACTCCGACTCTAGGTGTCTGACTAAATGAAACTTGCATTAAATCTACTAAATCGGAATCTGGTAATTTTGTCAATAATAGATGTATCGCTTGCTCTTCGGTAATAGACGATGGCCACCGCATATGACCTTGATTTGTGTCACCATTTGCATAACGCACAATCATTCCTACATTGATCAAATCACTACGTTCGCTCGAAAGTCCTTGTCCTCGTCCCCGTCCTCTTCCTCTTCCTCTATGCATTTATTAATTGTTGTGAACAATAAAAATGTGTAAGAGACGCAAATAATACACAAAATGACGGATGTACCTCTTCCAGCATATGTTGAACCAGAACCTGTACCTATTCCAAAGACAGAATATGACAAATTACGTAAAATGACACCAGTTGTTATGAGTGATATCGGTGGAAATGCGCAGTCTGGTTTTATTGTTCATTTCAATGTTAGCGAGCAATTGAACAACCAGCCGGGTCCCATTCCAATGATGGCAAAGAAATTACCAAATTTGGCCAATCTTACGTTTGATTTGGGATGTCACGCAATGGGTGGACAATATAACGATGACGGAACATGTCTTGTATACGCACGAGCGGCACAGCCAACAGACAAATGTATAAACAATAAAGGCAACATTTTAGATATTCAATATAGAGACATTTCTGCAAGTGATCAGAGTTTAAAAAAGGAAAAGGTTGTATTTTGTGTAGAAAAAGAATATGACAATGAGAAATTTACAGAAATAGCGGCAAAAAGAGCGGATAAGCGCGCGGGAGAATTGAAAGCTCCATGTAAAGCATGCAATAAAGAAGACGAAAGTGACAATGAAGACAGCGACAAGAAAACGTGGTGGAAATTCTGGTAAATTTATTAATTAAACAACTTCCTCTTTACACCACTCGACGCTGGTCTTTCAATTTCGTCAGGAATCATCTGTCCGTCCACAAACAAAATGCTTTCCACAAGTACACCATTTTCGTACGTCAAATGACGATAATTGTCGTTATAACGAAAGTAAGATTTTTCAATTCCATCTTTTACTCCTTCAAACCATGGTATCTCCCCTGAAATGTTTCCGTTATCAAACCAATATGTTTCAGTTCCATGTTTTTTGTTTTCAACCCATGTTGTCTCACTTAATCTATTTCCTGTATGATACCATTGTGTCTCAGGTCCGTATTTGTCACCCATAACCCATGTCGTTTGACGTTCAATGTGAGTAATAGGGACCGCAGATGGTATGATGGGTTGGTGAAGATTATCATGCCATGTCGTTTCTATACCATTTAGTTCGCCATTTGTATAGTTCTGAAATGATTTTAAATGCCCACTTTCATACCACTTAATAGAAGATCCATGTAACAAAGTACTCATTCGGCCATAATTCTTAATGCTCTTTAGTTTATGGTTAGCATTATCGTAAAAAGACGTTTTTTTTGTAAGAAACCCTCTTTCAATTCCACCCTCTTCTTCTACCGCTAATATTTCATATTCTAACACTGATTTTATATTGCCACTTGCATGCCAGCGATTTTCATGCAATATTTCTCCGTCTTTCCAGAAACGTTCAATTCTCAACACATTTCCGTTATCATACTGTCTTTCCACTCCATGCATTTGTCCATCTTTTCTATACCATAATGCATGTCCACCTGGAAAAACAGCATCATCACCGCTCACGTCGAATTTTTCTAAACGATTTAGAGCAATTTTTCTTGCAATTTCTTTTGAAAATAATGTACGTAGACGACCTTGGTTATCCCTTTCTCCTCGGTATAACAATGGTCGTATATCATTCTCAAAATTCAAATATCTAGCCATAGGTTCAGGCGGATTCCAATCGGTATACCAAAAAGGTGCTCCAGCCGCAAAGTTTTGTGTCATTTTTACTATATAGTGTAAAATTATTTCTACAGTGACCTTGATAAATAGATTTTTGAAAAATGTTTCTTGTCTTGTTCGATAATTTCTGCATCACAACGAACTACTGGATGGAATGTCCCATTTCGTTGGCGTCTGGTTTCTCGAATAACATTGGTTGATTTCGCCTTTGACATCACCTTTGTACAATGCGCCAAGACACCTAAAAACCATGAAGTCATATCATTTGAAAACGGATTGCAAAAAAAACCAAATATGTCATAGTGTGTTCGCGAAACCATAATATTTGACATTCGTGACGGCTCATAGCGATCTTGTGTTGAATATGCCCCAACAACATATTGATTAAGACAGAGAAAGGATCCAAGAATACGATCCCACATCGGTGTTTCCATTCGTGTATCATCAGAAAGAGACACTGCGAAATCACATCCATCCATCATTGCCCGTTCGTAAAGAGCATTGTACATGAAAATCACACCATTACCACCAAAATTGCGCCAATGGGCTGGAAATCGCAGAATAGATGCAACATCGATCCGAAGACGTCGTTCGAAGCGCACGCGTATTTCATCGAGTTTCTTTTCGTCAATCTCCTCGTCTTCATCTATTCCAAGATATAGAACTCTTTGCATTTGGCAGTGTGAAAACGTCTGCTGTAAACTTGGTGCTAAAATACTTGTAATTGGCATCACATCATTGTCTAATCCACGTAGCGACATCGGAACCATGAGTGCAACACGTGGGAATTGTGCAAACGTGGAGTCCATAAATCGAAGTTTACGTGGACACTCATTTCCCTTATACAACAACGTGTAGAAATCCCACTTTTGAATTTCAATAATACCACTATCAGATAATGCATTGTATTGTTTCATAGTTTCAATAGCACTCGTTAACAATGACGAGCGAAACCGATGAACGTCTTTATGATCGAGAATTATAATGAAACAACAAAAACGAGCAGCATTGTACAGTAACCAATCATATTCACTAACACCGCTGCGTTCCACGTTGATATGTTGGCTCGCGTAATATTTAATACTAAAATCAGCAATATCGTTATGTCTTTTAGTGTATTCGTAAAGTAATTGTTCGTCCTCATGTGCGCTTAAAACGGTTTTAGTGTTCAAGAGAAGAACATCAACACGGATCATTTTTTATATACCAGCTGATATTTTCGGATTGTAAAACTGAACGCTACCACGCAAAATAAACATTCTAGGCGGAGCATTAGTGTCATAGACGCCTACGTTATATTCTTGCCAATATCCATCTTCCACACTTGACCGCAGAGATTGCATACTGAAGGCCCATGTCATTGTGTATATATGACGATGTGTTTTGCGAATATCTCGAATTTTTTTCATCTGACCTGATATAGGAGTTGTGTCCTCATTGGTAACGTGAAAACTATTTGAATACAATACATCATCATCGTCATTTTCATTGTGTGAAGAATTAACACTAGCATCAATCATACTCTGGCGAAATACATTCATGACTCCGGCATGTAAATCTATTTTTGGCCGAGCGCTCATAAAATCTGTGCTAGTAAATGTGATAATAAAAATGCATTGCTCACATCGATTTATCTTCCATGATATTTCCAAATAAATATCCCTTGATTGGAGGAAGATTGTCTCAGTATGTTGCAAGTCATAAATCACATTGTCTATATATCGTAAATCTCGTAAAAATGCGAAATCAAAGGTGTATGTTTTTTCTATACTTCTCGCTGACAAACGCGCCTCTGTTAAATGTACACAGTGACAATGTGTAGGACAATCATATTTGACCTTTTGATCAACATAGAATAATAGTGGCGATCTATCAATCATGAAATTGCATATGAAATTGTCCAAAAAATGGGCATGATCATAGTTGTTAGGTAATGGCAATTGATGGACAACACCATATGTTTTAAGATCGGATTTCAATAAGTTTGTGTGAGGAATTAGTGCCAATTCATTATCATCAAGTAGCGCTGCACAACACGATTCGAGCAATTCTATATGTTGATGTACATGATCCATAAAAACATTACGCGACAAAATTGAGTTATTGTGAACAGGATGGAGATATTTAAATAATATATAAGACGATTCACAAAATACGCTTTCATGTAAAAGTATATTAATGATGTGATAGGTTATGATTTCTGGACAATAGAAAAATTTCAATAATTCAACAAGTACAATCAACCGAACACTATTGTATTGATCACGACACGAAGGTATAATTGTTGCATGTTCTTCGGCGACCGCATCAACAATACAGTAACGATAGTGTTTGCAATCTCCCGTCCAGCTTTCAGTACATACGTCATTGTAGCAGTAGAGGTGGTATAAAAACATGTGAAATGGTGTTATATCATCTGGGCACAATTCTGCATACGCGGGAATCCATGCAGTGTCAAAACGGTACACCTTTGTCATCTCCCCATGTTTTATACGCTTTTTTGGCGGCTCTCCGTCGTCGTCAAGTCTTGCGTCGTTCAGCTGTATAATTTCCGAATCTAACGCTCGTTGTAGACGACGAGATGGTGACACTCCGTCTTTATGAATACAATAATCTACAAAGTTTCCATTTCTCAATTGAACAGACAATACGCATGAAGCTTGTGATCCACTGACGAATTTTGAAAACATGACAATTGTTGTTTCGTAAACTAACCAAACAATGCCGAAAAAAATTGTTGGAAAAGGGTGGACAGAGACAAGAATGACCAATATGCGTCTGTGGATAAAACAATTTGCGTCTTTAGCCTATTCATACACCATGGCGATACGTTATTATAAAAAGGCCGACTTCTTTCTAAATTTCATGAATGTTTTTGGAGGTTTTTATCTGATACCCACTGCAGGTTGTGGCTTGGTCAGTGGAGAGGTGTGTGTTGGTCTGCAATGGTCTGGAATTGTCATCGGAGTTATTGTAGGCATCTGTGGAGGAATGTCCTATGTATTGGATTTACCATCGAAAATGAGTTGCTATGAATCGGCAAATGTTGAACTTATGCAAATTGCGCGTGACATTGGCCTTGAACTTGACAAAGACCCTGAAGATCGCGAGATATGTGTAGATTTTTCCAAGGATATCATCAAACGCTACGATAGTGCAATCAAAGGTGCAACACTTCCTTGGTACATCCGAAACGAGCAGCAATTCCTCAACATCAACCTGTTGCAATCATATCTTACTGTGCCACCGTCTGAGTCACGTGATATGGAACAAGATCAAGTTATTGTTCTGACTGAAAATGATCGAGCTGTGATGCAACGTTTGGACGAAGAATTACAGAGACTTCGTACTGAAAATTAAATTGTTTTATGGTGTCAACAAAACATGCCATTGAAAGTTCTATCTGATGATGATGTAGTAATAAATCAAGATTATCATGAACATATTTACCGTTGGCCTTCACTCCGTCAAAGTTCAATAAATTCATTAGTTCTGCGATCGCCAGAAAAACAGGTATTTGCAAAGACAATAGCAGAATATTTAAACTGCCAAATTTGTCTCGTTTTTACATCTTTGTCGAAGTGTTGTCATGTTGATAATTGTCGATATACAACCCATTGTCTAGATGTATATACAGAATTTGAATGCCGTCATAATAACTTTTCGGATTCTTCGAGTCTATGCTGGCACGGTGAAAATGAATTTGTTCTTCTTGCACAAGAAACGCAATCTGTCATTGTCAGTAATAGTCCGTCGAATGATATACGAATAAGCAATGGACGCATTCTTTCAGCAGAACACATGTCAATTTCAAATATTATGATCATACCATTGATTGTTTCTACAAAAGATTCCATGACACGGGTTGGTTTTGTCATGCTAGCAAATCAAAAGTCTAGTAGTAGGTTTGATGCACAAAGTTACATTGAACATTTTCGTATATTCTCGGATCTAGCACAACACTTACTTATTTGTCATCGTGATAATGCTTTAAAATGTCTCACAAATACATTAGAATTACAACAACAACAACATAAAGATCAAATAAAAAATATGTCAATGTCACGTGATACATTTGTTGCGACAATGAGTCATGAAATACGTACACCACTCAATGCGGTCAATGGATATAATGAAATTTTAATGCGACATTTGTCTCAGGCTGCCCGTATTGATCGTGAAATATTGGCAAATGCACTACGAAGTCAACGCGATGCTATATTACATTTGACACAATTAATTGGAAATATATTAGATTTTAGTAAACTTCGTAGCAAGAGTGTAAAATTAGAGTCTAAACCATTTAACATTGACGATATCATTACAAAGGCAATTGATATGTGTACACCGACTTGTGAGGAAAAGTCTATTACTTTACGTAAATCCATTGCCAATGAAATTCCAAAAAAACTTGTAGGTGATGAAACAAGGCTATATCAAATTATCATGAATCTACTCACCAATGCTGTTAAATTCACACTCAGTGGCAGTATTGATATTATTGCTCAGATACAAACATCAACCGACAAGAAACGAGAAAATATTATTAAAATTTCAATTGTAGACACTGGGCGAGGCGTTCCGGTGCAACTACAAAAAACACTGTTTGAGGAGTTTCAACAAATTCGTGATATTACTTCAACATCGTCGTCAGTACAGGGAGTGGGTCTTGGTTTAGCTATATCTAAAGAATTGGTAACATTAATGGGTGGAACAATAGGTATGACATCTGATGGCAGAAATGGATCGACGTTTTATTTCACTGTTTGTTTACGTGACTCTGCGCAAATCGACAATATCATTAGTGAAGTGCATAAAAACGTAGCGCATTGTAAAGGTGTGTTGATAATTGACGACCAAGAAATTAATAGAGTATTACTTACCAGAATTCCTACCATACTCATGTGCGTCAATTGAAGAAGCTATTCATGTTCTTCATGCATTTTCACCAGACCATTTCAAATTGTGCATTGTAGATATGGATATTGCTGGAGAATCTGGTCTCACATTTATAAGACGAATTTGTGACGACGAACTATATTCACATCACGTTTATGTCGCCGCTTCATCTATTGGACTGAATTTTGCCGGAAGTGACGAATTCGACGCTGTTCATGTGAAACCGATTCATCCCGAAGAATTATTGATTGATATTTCTAGATTGATTTCCAATGGACCTAGACGAATAAATCGATCGACAAAACTTTCGCTGAGAAAAAAACGTATGTCAAACGCTGAAAAACATATTTTAATTGTTGACGATGACAGACCGAGTCTTATAGTCGCAAAAACAATGTTGGAAACTATTGGTTGTCTAGAAGCAGACATATTTACAGCCTCAAGTGGAAACGAGTGTTTACGCATACTGGAAAATGATGCACAGCGGTCGCAATGGTGTATATTTATGGATATTGTCATGCCGGAAATGTCTGGGATTGATTGTACTAAAATCATCATACAAAATCCATCTATATATGGTCATCCAACAATCGTCGCATTGACTGCAGATGCGGTGGAAGCAACAAAAACAAGTATGATTAATGCTGGTGCTGTATACTATCTCAACAAACCAATTTCACTCGATTCTCTAAAATTATTGATGGAAAAGATACAATATATAATTGGGGAAGAAACATTGGCGTCTAGCCCTAGTCAGTCGCCAATTTCATCGTCATCATTAGAAGAATATATGAATACAAATCGTACGACGAGAAGAATACGTAAAAAGTTGAAGTGATTTACTTTGCCACAAAAACAAGCTGTCCATCATCCGAAAAATATAGACCACAACATTTTCGAACGTCAGTATAATTTTCCGATGTGGATACCCGAAAATGTGTGTTCTTTTGAAAAATTGTTATCAAGAATGCAAGATCGTTCAGTGAAATTTGGTTAATTATAAATCTTTGCTTTTCCAAAAATGCATCACGGTCTCCAACTACATAATCAGCCGAGCTTTCTTCAATTTGCTGATAGATAAATTGTCGAGTTGTTTGACGCTTTGATGGAACACGATTATGAGATGTCATTTTATTTTTTACGCGTGAACTTTTTTCGGCGCAGGACGACGCGAACCTCCACGCCTATCTGCGGCAACCGGTGTCCATGTTTTCTTCTCCTCTTCTTCACGTTGCACACGCTCATCCTCTTCGTCACATTGTTCCGCCCATGATTTTTTCGGCTCTTCCTCTTCCTCATTCTCATCCTCTTTATCTACTACGCTTGTGACAACACTACGGGGTCCAAAAGCACCGAGAGGACTAACGCCATCATACACTTGCCATGGAGTTTGTTTTGGAGCCTCTCCATTACGATCGGCCTCAATTCTGTCCAAAATTTCACTCGCACTCTCCTGTTGATTTTCATAAAACTCAGTCATAATTTGGTTGATCATCTTATCCTTATAAACGAACTGTGTACTCGCAGGAAGTGGGAGACTAAACGGACGATTCATATAGGCAGGAATGACATCAAAATCCGTACGCGCTGCTAGTTTTTTCACATACTTTGCAACTGGTTTTTCATCGGATGTAGCCTCGTGTTGAGTAAATACTTTGTCAACAACTACACACACTGTCGGAAGCAAAGTAGTCAAAACAACGGGTGGGTCTTCAATGGGGTTGTACGTTCCGTTTTTGCGTGCCATGTGCTGCAAAGCATAGTGTTGTAAAAGACGATCTTCATCAGGCACTCGATTTTCAATACTGCGCAAAACAACAATGAATTGCTCTTCAGGGTCGCAAAGATCTTTCGGCGTACGAACATCAAACTTATTTTTGTCTAGACGGTGTCGCTGCGTTGGTTGTGCAATAAAATCTGGCTTTCCAGGAAGACCATCGTATATCTCTTTTGGCGGTTCCACCGGTGGTTTTTCTGGAATCGAAGGAGCGCTGTAATCTTGACGTGAAACGTTGCCCAATTCGTTAATCTTACGACGTCGCTCTAGTTCAGGACCATCTGGAATTTTCCGTAGAACCTTCAATGATCCATCTTCATTATAGTCATCTTCGTTGTAGACAGATTCAGCTGGCGGTGGACGTTTAGGAATGAATGGCTTCGGGGCAACTGCACGAGGGACGTCTGACATTGTTTTTGTTTATTTTATCTGAATTCTTTTCACCCATGATGAACGCACTTTTATTTTTTTGGCATTCGATAAAAATGTGGACGCGTACTGCACCATTGAGCGGATCTGAACTACCTTATGATGGGGAGAGTTGGAATAAAATGGGGAATGTCCAAAAACTCAATTGTTACGACTATGCATGGGGAAACGCCAATCCTCATCAATTGGAGTTCTCACAGCCAATACCACGTCCGCCGAATGAATTGTACACGTGTAATAATGTCGAAAAAGGTATGATGAAACAACACCCAGATGCTGAAATCATTGAGTTTGAACAATCTTGCCCCAGTGGTAAACGAAAAGTTGCACTTGTAGTTGATGACGTCGCACCGTCTGACTATCATTGGTATCGTCAGGATAATGATGGATTTTGGAGTCACAAGCAAGGTTACATGAATCCAACAAACCTAGATGCAAGTGGAGATGTAATCAAAGATCCGCGAAAATCTGATAGAAAATTTGAGCATTTCAACTATACGAAAATGTGTAATTTTTACTGTATACCAGGAGCCACTCCGCAAAACAGTTGACTACTTCTTTTTTTCTTTTTGCATCCATTGTTCCAGTAAAAATTCTCCCACTCGACGTCCATCGCTTAATATAGTATCACAGGTAATATTTTCCATACTTCGCATTTCTTGATAGGCTAATCGTGTCATTTTCGCGCCAGAAATTTCATTTGATTGCTTTTTTGCACGAGGTTTGTCAGTAGTGGTGCTGTTCATGATTACTTTGGCAAGGTTGTGTTGTGTATCTTCAAAGGCCTGTTGTGCAATCGGATGACAGTGTAAATTCATTGAAGATAGTGGGGATACGACTTCCATTTTTACAAAGTTGACTTTATTTCACAATCGTTGTTCATTACCATATCAACACATCCTTCACGATAACGTTTACGACGTCGTTTAGGCATTTGCATACATTCATCAACAGAGTCTTTCCAGTACTCGTCTCGGAGAGGATTTACCAAAATGATTTTTTCTTCTTTTTGTTCAGGTGAATTTGACGATGAATCTCGTTTGATTTTAGCCATCTTCGACATATCGTTACGTATTTCCTCCTCGTGCGCATGTGCATATTCCATTACCTTATTTTGATATGCCCAGCGAAAGAATATCAATTCACACAAAGATACTTCACAGAGTTTTTCCCCATAGCCAAACATGAAACGTCCATTGTTTTCGGCGCTCTTATTTTTCCTACCAAATACATCCATATGACGCTTGTGTATACCGGCAAGTACTGTCTGCGCAGAGTGATACACGTTGAAATTGTACACATCGCCAGTAAATGCATCGGTCAAGAGGTATTCACAAGGGTGCGATCGTGAGTATTCGGTAATGAAATGTTCAAGAAAACGCCGTGAGAAACGTTCACCAGTTAAGTAGGGATAAATGGCATTCCAGCGTTCTTCATTGTACCAGTCGGTTGCAGATTGTTTAAAGACTGGAAACTGTCGGCTGTGTCTACCCTGAGATGTTTTCCCCATCAAAGTGTTATTCACACGTTACCTCAATACGTGGTATTTCATAAATTGTTTCGAGACGCACTAGATTGGAGTTTCAGAAATTGTCAATGTCACACCACCAACCAATTATTTACCATGGCAAAAGTTACACTGACAATTAAGGAAGCAGTTCAGCATCTCGAACAAAATCATTGGGCGCTATTTACACAGCAAATTAATCGCTACAGTGGCAAACGAGAATGTCCAATCAAGTGTCTTATCAATGGCCAATATCAAGAAGTCTATATTCAAGTTGGTACCCCTAACAATCCCATCTATGCCCCATCTGGTGTGTGTCGTTGGGTCCCTCAAGAAAAGGCGTTCAAGACGCTGCTACCTGGTCAGTCCTGCGATTGGGCTCTTCAATCAAACGAGGTATTTGCTAATCGCGACCCTGGCGGCAAACTCCCCATCCAATTGACGCTACACGACTATGACAAGGACGGAATGCAGCAACACTATTTCTGGCTGTTTCTCAACGGGCTGTATCGTTTGCTCGTCAATTCTCTCGTGAATGGCGTTCGAGACCCGTCTGTTCGCGATGCCAACGGAGAGCCCGCTGTTGTACAACTCCCTCCTATCCCGGGATTTCCTACTGGCAATACGGCTGAGATTGCGCGCATGTATGAGATGTTTATGCCCAAGCCTTTCCGACAGGATGCCAACTTTCCTCCAAGCGCAAAGACCAAGATTCGCTACACCGTTAACAAGAACGGCTTCAAGCTGAATGCTGATGTGCTTGACTATTCTCGCGACGACGCTACTCGTATGGAGCCGGTCCTTCCCGAAAATCAACTTTCCCTACTGAAGAAGGGTTCGCGCGGCGTATATGTTCTTAAGGTGAATCCGCTTCAATGGGTCAAGAATAACGAGATTAACTTCACGTTCGACGTTGTGAAAGTGATGATTATCCCGTCTCGTTCCACGTTTCACGAGGCACAATTTCGCATGGAGGAAGACGACGCTGCTATGATTGATGAGTAAACCAACTATTCATGTTTGTTATACTTTTGCACGGAACGTCGCCAATTGAAGTGAACGTCTGCCAAACACTGCCAACTGCACTAGAGCAAGGCTGGCTGATGGTGAATGAATTTTGCGAAGGAAATAACACTCAATTACAAGGCACAAAGAACACGTTTTGGAAATATGCTCAAAAAGGTTTCAAAGTCACGCCATTGATAACATTGCGAATTTACGAAAGAGACATTATTCATGAAACTGCGCAAAAATGGAAGGCCTATGGTGAAAGCGGATTTTATTTGAATAACTAATTAAAAGTAAATGACAACTACGGCGGTTACGACAGTTATAGAATCCACTATTATATCGGCAAAGGATGCTGTGTTAGAGGAAATTGCCAAGAGAGCTCCCAAAGCAATTGATCGATCGCAACGTTCATTTAAGAGTATAGAAGAAGCAACTGAACGATTAGGTAAGCCAATTCACGAAACATTGCGTCACATTTTCGACCAGCCACGTATCGAGCAAAAAAGTAATGAGTGGCTATTTGCACGTAGAAATGCAATTACGGCAAGTGACTTTGGTGCAGCAGCTGGTATCGCAGAATGGAGCAATCCTGTAGAGATATTTAAAAAAAAGACTGAGACAAACATTCAGCCGTTCAATGCACGTTCAATTGAATTTATGAAACACGGCGAACAATGGGAAAATTACGCAGCACATCATTATGAAACAGTTACCGGAAATACCATTATCGATTTCGGTCTCATGGTGCACTGGCGTATTTTTGCGCTTCGTCCTAGCGACATTACTCGAAATGACTGGCTTCGTCTTGTAACTTCTACTGATCGTCCTGAGTGTATTGATGACGAAAAATGGCGGGAAATTTGCGATTTGCGTTGGCTTCAAGGTTCTCCCGACGGAATTACCACCAATGGAATTTTAGTAGAAATCAAGTGTCCGAGTACATCGTTCAAACCAGGTGTGATTCGTGACTGCTACATGGCACAGGTACAGTTGAATATGGAATTGGCCAACGTAGATCGCTGTCATTTTATTCAATATCGTCCTCCGGAAGGTTTGCTGAGTGAGCAATTTGACTTTTTCGAAATTGCGCGAGATCGTCAATGGTTTCTGTTGCAAAAAGAGAATGCGAGAAAGTGTTGGAAGTGGATTGAACATTTCCGCAACACGGGTACAGTTCCGCAAGATTTGGTGAAACGCATTGAAAAAGTTGCAACAGAAGACGGGTCCGTTCAATTTCGGTCATTATTAACGAGAAAACGATCAACATCCTCTGTGTCAAGAAATGAATCGGACGCAGTATTTCGCGACCTTGATTGTTAACGACGTTTTCGCCACCATGTAAAAAAAGCTGCTGCAATAAGTACAATAATAGTCGTCCGTGCATACTTGTCACATCTCGCCATCGGCCAGCGCATGTAACGATGATATTTGGCCGAAATGAACTTTTCAGGAGGGGTCAGTGGAATACCGCCGGTTGTTGTGTTTGTTCTGTTCAATCGCAGCGGTGGTAATCGGACAGCAACATTTTCATCAATAGTGTCGTATTGAGGATAAGGAGGCGCTTCTGCTTGCTCTTCAGTTCGCATTCTCTCCGCGCCCCTTCTCATAGCCAACTGATCGAGTATATGTTTTGGTATTGCGCTCCGATCCATCCATCCCATTCCAGGCACCCAAACACGTTGATCTTCTGAAACGTCACCATTACCATCTTCTGACAACTCACCTCCACTCTGTCCCTGTTTCATTAAATCACTACTATGTGCTGTCGCAAGACTAGTACCACGAACATCATCGCGACCAGCATTATTCAATTTTTGCTGCTTTTGTGGTGCACGTGGACGATCGTGAGCTGCCGCTGGTGGTCCTACTGGAGCTCCTTTTCCATAGCCACCTCCATCTTCATTGAAAAAAATTTCATCGACATGTTGTTGGACTTGAAAAGATACCACAGATGTCGGATCGTACGCTGTTGAAGAATAAATTTTCATTCCGGTATAGGCATCTTGTATCATTTTACGATCTCTCGCAGGGATGTGAATTTCAGCACGGTCTGCTCTTCCTTGGCGCAAATAACGGCAAACCATTTCTTCATTGGTACAATTATGAATAGTGAGAGGACTCTGCATAAAAAACTGTCAAGCCTTTGTGCGACTTTTTACTTTAACAAAATAATATAATTTCACTTACTTACGGCAGCAATAACCGGGGCGACCTCCTGAACGACGACGCACTCCACCACTGTAGCCAAGGCGTCGGCACGTACGCTTCGCACCACTCTTGCCATGGCGGCCCGAAACACGTTGATTACGGCAAGGGTACTTCGCACTGGCACGGAGCTTTCCAGTCTTCGTATGCGAGGCACGATAGGAAGCACGAGCCTTGACCGCCGCAGCACTCTTCAACAGTTTGCCCGTCTTCTTGCTGAGAACGCGCACACCGTTGATTTTTGACGGATATTGATAACGAGTAACCTTAGGCATTTTGTTGTGTGTTTGTTTTTTTGTTTAGATAGAAAATATTTTTTAAAATTAATTACTTTCGGCAGCAATAGCCAACTGACTTTGAACGCTTGTACGCATGAAGGCCAATACGTGCACACTTTCGTTCAGCACCGGGGTTCTTGCGCACACGGGGGTTGACACGGCAGGGGTGCTTCTTAGCCGCACGAACCTTGCCTGACAGGGTGTGGGTGCGACGGAACTCCGACTGGGCAGCACGGGCAGCCTTCGACTTAAGAAGCTTGCCAGACGTCTTGCTGTAAAATGAAGAGGGGTAGTTGTATCGGTGGGGCATTGTGTGTTTTTTTATACATAAAAATAAAATTATATTTATTCTTTTTTTAACCACGCTGGTGACGGAATTGCATTGAAGGCTGGTTTTCCCGTATGACCAGTTTTTTGACCTTCCATCATGGCCATAATTGGTGAGAGTAAATCGCCAACACCAGGCCAGGTCATGATTGAATCAATACAGTCTTCATCCAAAATGTCTGGTGAAAATACTTTTTCAAATGACTCTGGTATATTCACCGAGCCACCAGTAAAGGCACACATTATAAGATTTTGGATGTCCGTCATGGAAATTTGATAGTTCGTTGCCTCTGGTAGTGATTGAAACATTTCCATGGCAAAACTCATCAATTTGTCCTTATCGAAACCTTGTTGGGTTGGTGAAAGAACTGTCCCTTTCATATCGGGCCGCTGCATAATTTCCACTGCCTTCTTACGCAAAGCATTGACAATTGGTGAGTAAAAAAGTGCATCGATACCACTCATACACAACGTCAACTCACCCAAAGCACGCTGTAGAGCCAAACGATTTGCACCAATGGACTCCCTCCAAAAATCGTCAATATTCAACTGTGACATGTATGGCAACTTTTGAAACCAAGATGAGTCTTCTGCAGAAAAATATTCGTCAAATACACGTGTCACTCTCGTTGGCACATCCGATTGATCATTCTGTTTCTGCATAACACCAGCAAACTTTGGCAAAATTGGCAATACGAGTTTCTTATATTCAACCAACACGACACTAGTATTTTCTGCGACGTCCTTATCGAATTGTTCTAGTAGCGGTTTGTCAGTAGGGAATGCAATAGAAACTTGTGAAAGAAATGTTCGATAACCATTGTTGAAACGAATTGCACGCTCCTTCTGCAAATCGACTAATCTCTCGGACGATTTGACAGTTGTGACTTCATTTTGTGTATCATCGGCATATACAACGTCGTGTAAATTACAATGTTTTACCACGAGTTTTTTGATCTTTGACCAGAGCTTTTTTGTTGCATCCTCCTTGAAGTATTTTGGATCATCGATGCGCAGTGCAAGAATTTTGATTGTTTGATTTAATGATGGCAATTCCTGACAAGCGATTGTTTCCAACAGCAAATTGTCCTGTTCTCGCAAACACTTTCGTAGCGTCACAGAATTTCTTATCAAAGCGATGAATTTCATTTGTAGGTATTCCTCATCGTTGTTTTCCACTGTTGTCGCGTACAATTCGTGAAATGGCAAAACCGTCTCATATGCATCGTCAATTCGAGCATCATTCATCAGTCCAACACAAATGTTACCAACAAGTTCATTGAATGCTTTACTTGCCATTTTTTGTTGTTTGCGTCACAATTTCAAAAGCTACTTTCTTGCGCACAATAAAAAATGTCTCTGGATAAACAGGTCATTACGGTTACGCCAGACGTCGCCACTGTTGACGGTCAACGCCCTGTAATAGTATTCAACCAATTGAGCAATGAGCAATTTGACAAAGTTCTCGCGCTGTTTAAGCCAGAGCCGCGCACGCAGGCAAATTTATGGCGCCAAGAGGACTATTCAAAGGACTTGATCAAATGTGCCGCGTTTTGTGAGGCATCTATGTTTACCAATCCTTCTGGAAGCTGTTTTACTAATATTGCCATTGAAAACAATTTTGACAATTGCATGATCAGTCAATTCAAGAAAGATGATAATGGATTTATGTTCAGTATTCGCGAGTGGTTTACTGAAACACGTGGTCCAATTCCGAAATTGCTAAAAGAATGGGATCCGAACGGCTATGATCCGATGCCGAATGTGAAAACGAACGTCGATTGGTTTAAGAAATTAACTGATGTCGATAGGACCTTTCCTGGATTTCTTAAATTATTGTCACATTGTATTGATCTTGAAGAGGATTTTGCTCAACAGGTATCAAAACGAAAGCACGGGGCGTCAACTGCGTTTGGAGATCATCCGGGAACAAAAATGCCCGATCCGATTCATCAAGACGCCGACTTTGGAAACTTTACTGCATCGCGTCTGCTGGCTGATAGAGTTGGTGCTGGTTTGCAGTTTGGATATCATAAAAATTAGTCCTCCTCTTCCTCGTAGTCATAACCTTCTTCTTCTGCATACGGATCGAATTCTTCATCATATTCCTCGTAGTTGGCGCAATCACACACGTCACATTCCCCCTCGTCGTCGTCATCTTCATGGCACGCGCAATGACAAACACAATCACATTCGGTGCAGTTTAGTTCGCTTTCGGTCATACATTCGTCTTCTCCACATTCTTCATCATGACACTTGCATGAGCAGTCGTTACAATCACATTCACATTCAATTTCACATTCACAATCATCGCCATCGTCACACTCATGCTCCTTATGACAATCACAGTCGCACTCCTCGCCTTCCATTGTGTAGTAATTTTTAGAATATGGCTGGCTACGAACAAACTCAATCGCTTTACGTGCATTTTTTCCTTTTGGCGAATCTGGTACAATAAAATCAAGATCCTCCTTTGTTGGTTTAATTCGTTTTTTAGCATAGCGCTCGTCTTCTCTTATTAGTCGCGGATCCGTTAAATCATCACAGGTACATTTACCAACACAACCGGCATCACAATCCTGCACTTTGCTTCGTTTTGGCATTTATACAGTTGTTTTGGGATGTGTGGAGAAAATAGTTTTTTGAATTTAGTCGTCCCAACCAAAAATGCCTGGTGTAGATCGTTCAAGTTCATTTATGCGGTGGCTTTATTCACAGCCCGACGTCAAAACACGTACACAAAAAGATTGTACACATTTGCTTTTATGTGGTGGTATGTTACACATGAACAAAGAACAAGAGGAAAATGCGTATCAATTACTTGCCGATGACATTGAGAACAATAAGCCAAATTACCTTGTTGAGAAACGAACGCCTGTGTTTCGCTTTTGTCAAGATTATGATTTTGTTTCGATTAGCCCACACGGAATCAGTAAGGAGCAATTTTTGATGTATTTGAAATTCGTACAAAAGGTGATGCGCGAATTATTCCCAGAATTGGACGACGAAGAGTTGAAAGTCATTGTATTACGAGCAGAGAACAAAAAGAAGCGCGTCGATGATTTACACGTTCAGAGGAAGACTGTCGTCAATGGTGTGGTGACAAGTGTGAAAACTGATCTAGCCACGAAAATGATGACAAAGAGTGGATTTCACACAGTCTGGCCTAAATTGTTTGTGAATCGAGCGACTGCTATTAGAGTACGATTTGCACTTTGTCAGGCACTTCGTCAGCAATTTCCAGACTTTGCTCTGCAACGAACATCCATGGGTGATGATGTTGAAGAAATTCAATTCGATACATGGACCAGCGTTCTTGACTATTCCATTTACATAGACAATGGCCTTCGTATGGTTGGATCAAACAAAGCGGAGAAGTGTACACGCTGCAATCAAAAAAACACCTCGAAAACACCTTGTGAACTTTGTTTTTTTGACGGACAAAACCGGGGTTATACAGAGCAGGGACGGCCATATATTGTCATGGCGTGTGTTGAAGCAAACGGAAGTGAAAATGAGAATATAAGTCGTATGCTTTTTCACAACGCGCGTGAAGCAGTTCGTCAAACTTCATTACGTGTATACGATGTTACATTGGCACAATTAACAAAGCCTTCGTGGTTTACCGATACCGATGAGATGAATGCACTATTGGACAAGATTGGTGAAAACAGCACTGGTGTACCGACAAAAAAACGAAAACGTACAGCCGACGGTAATGCGAATTCGCTCAACAGCACTGATTTTTCCGCGGCAATCGGTGAAAAAAGAACAATTAACATTGGAAATAGGCTCTATGAATTTGAAGTTATTTCCCTGCAGGATAATCGGGCTGTCATCTTCGAACGGTTTATTAATTCTAGAATGCAACATGGAAAAAACAATATTACTCTACGAAAAATAATGATTTCTACTGATTCATCAAAACCGTATATTTTAGCAGTTTCGGCAACAAAATGGTGTTTGAATGTGGCACGAGAACACAACGGCCAAGACATTTTTTACATTTACAACGGGCGTACTGTCGAGCAACGATGCTGGTCAATGAAAGACGGCAACGATCGTCTCCATGGACCATGCACTGGCAAGGCTGCAATTCGTTTCTTTCATGAAAATGGCGTATGTATGCCGACACAGAAACGAAACGAGATTTTTCCAGCAGTCTTGGACGTTCAAGATGACAATGATCGTCTCCAAAGCCCAGTACCACAACTTGAACTAACGGCAGATCAACGCGAAATTAGTACACGTGTTACAGCGCCAAATAACGTGCATCCAGAGGCGTCGTCAAAAATTATACAATACATGTCTCGTCTAAATGATTATCGTCGCGAGCTCGAACTACGTCTACACTTGCCCGTGCGAAAACACATCCATTATTCCTTTGGTCGTTTAGATGAGGATGCGAATGAGTAGTAAAAATGCTAATATACAAATGTATAAAAATGCATAACGAAACATATTCTTATTTACTACAATATTTTTCTCATCGGTTGCGCAGCAAATTCCTCGCCTTATACATTCTTTCATTTGTCTATGATTTCACACGTCCACTCGACTGGGAATATATGAGTCGAAAGCAAAAAAGTAACTATTTATCATCATTACATTATCAATGGCAAGATACATTTTGGGAAAATCAATATGGTATTCCATGACGAGCACAAAAGTCACGACCACCATAATTCACATAAATTTCTTCTCCAATATGTATTGTCTTGGTTGCACGTAAAAATAGCAATCTATGTCCACTCGGATTCGGAAACTTTTGGCATGAAAAGGTTGACATCCAAGGAATCACTTGCTTCTCGTAAAACTCTTGTGTATCAACGTGATCAAATTCAGCATTAGCCAATATTCGATTATGATTTGCCATGGATGCACTTCCTTGTCCGTCTGAAATCGTTCGCAATCCATCAATCACCCAATCAGTTGTGCGCGTTCCAAAGCCCTTCATATGTGAAGTCGATAAAGAACCAATTTCATCTGCTGAAAGAACATTTCCTTCATATGACGTAATTGGATCTTTTGGAGAAAATTCACGCATGGCAAATAGACCATCACCAGCATTGGCAATGAGCGATGGACGCACTGTAACGTCACGATAATTCAGCAGTAAACGTATTTCGTCATAACTTTGTCTAAACATTTCATTGTATTTCATGACTGGAAAAGGAACGTCGTCGTCAATTATACAACATTTTGATTGCGTTAAGGGCGTTGGCGTTATTTTTCGTTTCATTCTTCAAAATGAGTTTTTCGTATCGTCAAAGTTTGTCAATTACGTACAAATATGCAAAAATTAATAACAGATTTGGATATACGGATCGGTTGTTTGATATTGTTCGTGGCTTAGAACTTCCGACAATTGAGAAATTACATTCTTTGGCACAAATGTTGTTAACTACGTACTCAATATGTACACTTACAAATATGTCAAAAGAAAAATTTAAGTTATTTGTGAAAATGTTTCGTTGTATTCATGGAAGTCATCTCGGTGATCTTTCTTATCGTTTCTGTTTACATGATATTAACGGTGGTCTTGCTGAGGTGTATTTAGACTGGGGGTAATTAATGAAACTTCAAACGACGTACGGATCGGCAATCATGGTAAACGCTTGTGCAACGTTCGTCAAACACCATATACTCCCAAAAGCATCTCCAAAAATTATACCAATGCTCCAAGTTGTCATAAGAATGGATGCTTGTAATATACCCATAAAACGCGGTTGCATGTACATAATATATGGATAGATCATTGTAAGTAAAAAAATGACGCGCAATTCAATTGGAATCGCGGATGAAATATTTGGAAATGATGCAATAGAAAACCATCCAGGACACCCTTTTGGATGTGAAAAATATAATAAATGTTCCGCTCCGTTTTTAAAAGTGCATAATAAACAGTCATCGGCCCCAACCCACATTAAATTAGTACATCCAAGAACCAAAAAACAATATAAAGAAAATTTAGTGCTTGTTGGCCAACGTCCATAACTAGCAAGCGGGCCGAACAACGCTGCAAATGGTTCTGCTAGTATTATAATAGCCGCTATATGACTTATGAATGAATTAAGTGATGAACATTCAGATAGATCCAATTTCCAAAAAGCTGCATCAACGGCCTGCATACTACCAAATACAGCCAAAAACAACGCATTCCACAGATCGTTTCGAGCACGTCGAATAATCATGATTAATACACTCACCCATACGATGAATGTTGTAATTAATGAAACTTCAAATGACCAACACATTTATAGTTGTTCATGAAATGTTACGTTTAGTAAACACGAAGGAAGCAGCGAAAGAATGTTATCGTGTCATGCTTGCATCTGACTACAGTTGTGCAGACGGGTTTGATACTTGCGCTCAAGCACTCTTTGACAGCCACATTCGAAGTCAATTGGAAGACGTTATTGGCGCTGGAAAAATGATGCTATTTTATATTTACTCAGAACAAATTGACGTTATATGTTTCATTGCAGCTCATAATCACATAGTAACTATCTTACATTTTTGGATATCTCCTAACAAACGTCATCAAGGTTATGGAACATATATTTTTTCCAATTTCGAAAAATATTTATACTCGGCCGGTGCTCATACAATTGTTTTGACGTCATTGTCAGATACAGTGTATTTCTGGTTGAAACTTGGATTTTCCACTGAACACAATCCAGAGACGACTGATGGCTGTTACATGATCAAAAATAGATGTCAAGACAAATTTACAAAACCGCGTTCACTCAATGGTTTTCCGTAATCATCCCACGAATAGCGGCAAAGAGGGCATGCTTTTTTCCCATAATGTTGTGCCCTTAACCATATATCCACACATTCCTTATGTAAACAATTTCTACACTGCGGACATCCAAGACATGCAGCGTCATCACTAGTGGGTTCAAGGCAAATTCCGCAATCATCACCTATTTTTGTTTTTTCATCTACATCAAACTTTCTCTTTCGGTTTTCTTTTTCAGGTGACGACATTTCCAAGTATCGAAGTTGATATTGCTGATTAACAATTTCTGGAGGTGGAATTCGTTCACGAAACTCTACAATATGACGTTTGACAATCGCACAATCTACATTTTGAAAAAACTCGACAGGTAAACGCATCACTCTCAACAGGACAAAACAGGAATGCTTACATAGAACTTTCGCATCTTTTGCTCTTTTCAGACTGTCGGGACAATTGCACGAAAAGACATCAAAAGCTTGTGTAGTTGTCTTCGAAACATCTATAGTCACTGTGTATAGATTTCCAGTTGAACCAGTAACTTTCACTTCGCACGTGGAATTCCCATCATATTCCACAGCAATCAAGAATAGTTTTTCATACATAATTTTATCTAAACGCTTCGTTTGCTCTGCACATAAATTTGTTGTCATTGGTTGTTTTGTGAATTTCGTTGGTAGAAAAGTATATAAATGTTTGGATTGTTATCTAATTTTGGTTTATTATCAATAATACGGTTAACTTCTGTATCATTATGATAATACCATATTTGATTAAATGGATTTTTTATAGTAGCCGTATAATGACCACCCATACCACTACCAGAATAATTAACCATTGCATAGAGTTGATATCTAGATGGAATGTTTTTCTGTGTGATACTGATAAATTCAGTCAAATCTAAGATTTCTGGGATTTTAACATTAATATTATAAAATTCAGTGGAATTCGTCTTTATGTTATGTATAAATTTTTTCATGACTATAATGAAGATTTGTGGTAATTGAATAAATCGTTGAATAATTCGTTTTTCGACCTCAATTTTACGGTCTTCGATTATTTCACCATTTTTCTTGACATTTATTTTACCATTTTCTTCTGGACATGGAGATTTATCAGTTCCGTTCAATTCTGTTTGTAACAATTCTCTTAACGTAAGTGAATAATTTTTATCATGTCTCCATTTTATAAGTGCCGTCTCAGGGAAACCAGTATTTAAAAGGTGTAAAACAGGATAATTTGTTCTTTCTTTTATAACGCATGGATCTGGATAAATCAAATCCTCCTTGTATTTAAAGGATAACAATGGAAGAAATTGTTGACTAAATTTATCATGCGTTTTCTCTGTTAAATCAATAAATTTATCTAGAATATAACCTAATAATTCACTAGCGTCTTGTTGTTGTTCTGCAGAGACGTTGCCCATTATTTTGCATGTATGATTAAAAATGTGTACAGTATCGATGACCGTTGTTAAACTATTTTCATGTTTATTGATCAAATCATAAAAATTGTTAAAGAATATTAATTTATCTTCGAATTTTAATTTGTCTATTTTGGCTTTTTCTTCTAAAAATGGTATAAATTCTGTTTTAATTTCTTTTAGTTTGGAAATAAGTGGTTTTGAATAATACAGACATTTATACAGTGCATTATTGTAACATCGAACACCAGTATTTATATATCCCAGTGTAGGATTGCGATCATATTGAGGTTGTTGTTTTAAGGCTTTGTTTATCGTCCCAATATCAACACATGCATAATTAGAAGTATCCAAATCTTCCGAGTCTTCTGGTAAACGTCCTAGTCGTTTTCCTTCAATTCTTTGTGTACCTAACTTGGAAAAAAAACGGTCATATCTTTCGGCATGACGAATGCCAACATAAATGTATATATCCTTTGAATCATTTAATGATGGTTTGAACATTCGAGATAACAAATATGCGTCCATCACAAAACCTCCCAGCCCCTGAATTTCACGTGCATACCATGGTAAAAAACTTACATATTCTTCATTATCATTATTTGTTTTAATACGAGAAATATAATCGTTATACATTGGTTGTAATATTGTTTGTAAATATTTTTGAAGTTCTTCTTTAATAAACGTTTTTATTTCTTTACCCTTCTCGGATAATTTAAGTTGCTTTAAAACACGGTTTTTTTCTTCCGGATATTTAAATTCCAAGGCTACTTTTAGATAACTTTCTAATTCATTCTTTGAACTTAATTGTAGTTTATTACTAATAAATTTACCGATATCACCTAAAGTATCCAATTCTAGATACATAGATACTATATCACCAAGAATTTGAGGGGTTAATTTATCAACCAATATCTTAGTTTCTTTATATCCTTCCTTATATTTCTTTAATTTTTTGGAAAATGTATTTAACAAAAGTCCATACCTAACTATAAACATTGGATTAGAAAAGTCTTCATGCATGTAATCACGAATATCTGTGTAATGGAAGCGTACATTTGGATATTTATCATGACAATTTTTTTTATTACGAACCAAACAATCACTGAAATGTCGACGTACTCTTTTCAATGCATCGAATGTGTCTGTATGTTTCGCTTTTTCATCATCTTTCATAAACATATGTTCAATGTAGAAATCGACTTTTGCAGTTGATTCACGAAAAACTTTGTCTAAGAAATCAACCACATCACAACTCAAGCCAATTGTACAATCACCATCTCTTCCATTCCCGTGCTGATCACCTAATAAAAAAATATTACGCCGATTAAATTGATGATAAATGAAACTTACTGGACCACTAATTAAATTACAACTATTTAAGAATTCATTAAGCGTCTGTTCATACTTTTTTGTCAAATCATCGATATTTGCTTCCTTGTCTATGCCTTCTGTTTTTTGTTTCTTTAGTTTTTGTTCATTAGTTTCTTCTTTTTTGATGATCGTAAATGGATCAACAAATTTCTCGATTTCTTCACGACGAAAAGATTTATAGTTTTTTTCTTTGTCGTCGTCTTCATTATAATATGGTAAGTCTCTAGTCGCTTCAATAAATACAAGTTCGTCTTTTTTTGCTACAATGTATTTTTTGTCCGCTAAAATATCTTTGCACATTATCCCCATAATTTTATTAACAAATAAATACAAAAGTTTTTCAATCATTGTTTTTACATCGACTGTTTTATAGCTTAGTTTTAAAAAACAATTCGCTATAGCTAACATTGGGTACACTAATTTATCTGTCGACACTACAGTATAAAAAATTGTAGATAATATGACATTTTTAAATTTTTCATCTGACTTTACATATTCTTCTTCTGTTATACTCTTTGAATCACGACTCTTCATAACCCATCCAATGAATATAATCCTATTATTCTTCTCCAGTCTTGTTATTTTTAGCTGATTTTCTGCACTGACAGAAGAAAAGTGTTGTTCCCATAGTCCAAATTGTGGGTCAGTAAGAGATATTTTTTGTATACAATAGATGACTTCGTTGGATTCAATGTAAATCAAACTAAGTTCTTTTTTATAATTCACTATTACCATTTTTTATTAACGGAATGAGAAATTAATTTTCACCGATACAACATAAATGAACGCAAACATAGCAAGACTACGACAAAATGGTAATGGTGACTCGAAGCTATTTGATGTTAATGGAAACTCATCACT
>Ga0255201_1000078_pt1 | contig 23685 bp, 24 predicted proteins | sample Miss_Atlam_RepC__2_FD_189948 | JGI IMG/M metagenome (GOLD analysis project Ga0255201, IMG submission 189948) | Freshwater microbial communities from Mississippi River, Louisiana, United States - Miss_Atlam_RepC_8h | ecosystem: Environmental > Aquatic > Freshwater > River | place: USA: Louisiana...
CCTGCATACCTTCAAATATGACGTTTGCGCCCTTAACAACATTCAGCGCGCCGCCTGCCGATGTGCAGTTGCCATCACGAATGATGACGTTTGCGGCAGTTCCAAGCTGATTGACGTAGTAGCCTACGCCTGAACCAGTGGTTGTGTTCCGGTTAAGGATAACGCTGTCACCTACGTTATCGAGATAATAGCCGCCGAGCGACCAGTTATCTTCAAAAACAGATGTAAATAGACCGTCAAGATTTGGGATAGGATTGGACAACTCAACAAAACGCCCAGTGGAGACTGCCGAGTTCGAAATGACGCGCTTGAGAGTTAGCTTGCTGACATATTTGTTAGCAGCACTAATATCGATATTAAACACAGAGGTAGCGGAACCGTTATTGGTTACGCCAAAATCAGAAATGCGCCAGTTTTTCGGGTCCGTTGACGCAGGAGGCGATATGGTGAAAATTGGGGTCGCGCCAAATCCGCCAGTGGTCTGGATAAGCGTTTTCTTGCCATTACCAGTAAACGATTTGGCGACCGTTAGCGGCACGTTTGCTGAAATGGAAAATGTTCCATCAGGAATGCTGACCGTGCTTGCGCTTGAGCCAGCTGCCTGAAATGCAGTCACGCTATCAGCAACGCCAGTGCTGTCAGCGCCCAAGTCAACAACATTGCTCGGCGCGCCTTCAATCATCGAATAGGTTGCTTTGGTAAGGCTCATGTTGTGATCCTATTTAGAAAATGCTTGAACTTCGGCATTGATAAGGCGCTGCGGCCAATATTTGATTTGACGCATATGGCCGTTCAAAAATGTTGATGTAAAGGCTGACCCAATCCACAAGCGATCAACCGTAACAGGCATTGCGCCAAGGCTATCAGTCGATGGAGCAACCCCACTTTGCGACCAAGCAAAATTATCCAGCTTGGTAGCGAAGCACATTTTGATTGGCGTGTTGAGCGTTGTGGCAACGCCATTTGTGCCGGAAACTTGTGACACGCTGTTAGAAACAACAGATGCTGAAAAGTTATTGGTTGCGGAAAAGTTCATCAAAATACGGTTGGGAAAACCGTTGTTATTGATGTTGGCAACAAACTTATCAGCAGCCGCGTTTGAGAATGTAGACGCTTCGGCCATCAGCGTGCCTTCGCTGGCATTATACCAGCTGCTGAAATTGGTCCCCGTCATGGCAACTTGGTCAGCGTTGCGTGTGGTCGATCCAGTCGCCAAATTGGCGATGTAACTGGTGGCAAAGCCGCCGACCTCAAGGTCGGCCCCCCATAGCGTCAGCGCAGTGCTGCCGTTCGATCCAGCGTAGGAATTGGTGCCGTTGGCAGAAGCGGCTGCGACGCCGACGTTACCTCCAGCAGCAGCAGTCGAAGTGGCTGTGACGGTGCAGCGATACCAACCATTCGGCAGCGCCGTAATCGTGCGAGACGTTGGCGTGCCAGTGGCATTGCCAAGTGAACCAGCACCAGACAGATTGAAATAGCCGCCCTGCGCTGCGCCAAAGGCTGCGGTTGGTAGGAAGATCTGGACCCAAGTGCGCAGGCTTGGCTTTACAAACACCGAAAACGTGTAAGCCGTGGCATTGGCAAAGGTGAAAAACTGCTGCGCGATGTGCAGGCCAGTCGATCCATCCTCGACGACATTATCTGCGGTCGTGTTGCCGTCTGGAGCCACCACAGCATTTGACCCGATTGTGACACCAGTCTTGGCCCAGTTTCCGTTGCTGAAATCTTCTGAATACAGGATGGCGTTGGAACGGCTTTCTTCGATCAGCAGGCCACGGCAGGCCAGCGTTGAAGGATCATAATCAAAGCGCGGCAGGTTGGCGTTGACCGTTGCCACCAAGCCGCTGCTATTGATTACGGTGGCAGTGTTGAGCGCACGAGTCACAGTCACGCGTGGATCAAGAGATGCAGTCGTAAAGTCCAGCGCAAGCCTTGGAAGCACTCGCTCGGTGGCAGTCATGCCATATGCCGGAGTAATCATTAGAGCGCTCCTAGGATGAACATCACCAGCTCATCATAACGGATGCCGTAGATGTCTCCATCATCCAGATCATCATGGCACAGCAGTCCATAACGTCGAGCATCCAGACCCTCTGCGGTAAAAGCCGCTTCAACTTCCTGCGCCAGAACGCCAGTATGAATGCGCGCAGCATCACCCTTCTTTTCGATTGCATCCTTGAAGCGGAACTTGCGGATCAGACCCTTGAGCGCCAATGCAACGCGCTTCTCAGCAGCATCCAGTTCAGCAACGTCCTGCTTGTTGCGTGCGTCAGAGGTGTTGATGGTGCCAGTGGCCGCATAAACGACCGACCAGCGCGCCGAGGCCGTGCCATTGGCCTGTGTGTTGTCAGAGCCAGGGGAGATGTGAGTTGGCGTGACAAAAAAGCGGTTGGTAGAGTTAATCCTGAAAGCGTAAAAGCCAGTGGCATTACGCGTGTCCATGATGATGTCGCTGCCAGCATCGGTGGCGGCTTGGATTATAAGATCGTTTGACGCATTCAGGCCAAGAACCGGAAAATCGCCGCCGCTGGTGGTGCGCGCAGTGAAGTAGCGGTTGTTGTCAATCCGCAGACTAGCATCGGTGACAGGCAGCACGTTATCGGTGCGAGAGGTGTAGAGGCTCGGGAAGCGTGGACCACTGTTGTTGAGAACGATAAAAACGTTGCTGGGATCAAGCGACTGGTTGTCAAAATAGGCCCAATCAGTCCGGAGCGTAATTACGTTGCGACGAGAAAATTGTTGCAATTCAGTAGATATGGGTGCGGTTCCGACCACGCCATCCCAATCCCACGGGATCAGGTCGAAGATGTTGTCCTGTCCGCAGATGTCGAACATAACATCTGTGGTGCCAATCTTGGGCTGGCACTTAGCGAGAATATTGTTGCCGTCGAGGCCGTAGTTGTTGGCTTGGCTCGACGCCATAGCCAACCCGATCAGCGTTTCAGATGCGCTGATTTCGATGGTGTTGGAGGTGATGAACTTGCTCAAGTCGGTGGAGGTCTGCTCCATCCGCACGCCATACTGGAAGCGGTTAATATCGGCTTGCAACTTGACGTTCATGATGCGGGCGATGGTATCGACCGCCTTGAAATAGACCGCCGTGCCGGTAAACCCGCTGGCGTTGACCACAACGTCAACGTCCGTCTGAATGTGCAGACGGAACGGTGAGCCGGAAGTCTCACCCTTGCCATCAATCACTACCGCGTTGCCCGAATAGGTCGGAAACGCGCTGACATCGACCTTGCCGCGCACGGTGCAGCCGCCGTAGATCGTGAGAACGCTATTGCTGCTGGTGGTCGGCTTCAGCACATTGAACAAAAAGGTGACGCCAACCGGGACAACGATAGGCGTGCTGACAAGGCTGGTGCCGTCAGCCGTAACGGTGCCGCCGCCGTTGTTCTTAACGTAATCGATTGCCGCTTGAATTTCGGTTGCATCGTCAGCAATGCCATCACAGGCAGCACCAAAGTCCTTGACCGAGATATACTGCTCCAGCTTGGTCTGAACGCTCTGGAGAGTGGCCCCAGGAAAGCTGGCGGTGTAACTGATATCATTGGCATTACCGGAGTTGATAACCCCAGTCTCACTGGTGATGATTTCGATACTGGAGCCAAGCGGAGGTGCGACCGAGAATGTGATTACATTGCCAGCTAGGCTGTAGCTATCCTTTTCCTGATAGACACCATTGATAAAGGCATTGGTTGCCAGCTTGGTGCTAGGTGATGCGGACAGGGTAAAATTGGTTTCAACTCCATCGCCAGTAAAATCGTTCTTAACGACCGATGCAGAAACCGACTTCGGATCGAAGCCATAGCCAAGCGGAGAATACAGAACAAACTCGTGGCGCTTGTTGCGGATCGTGATCGAGAACTCGCCAGCAGTATAAAGAAGCGCAGGCGTGCCATTGCGCCACGCATAGCCGCTATTGGTGCGGATCGGCTGAGTGGCAGGAATCGTGAGCGTGCTGTCCCAAAAAACCTGAATCGGATTGGTCTCAGGATCTTGGTTGATTTCGCCAATGTAGAGATAGCCGTCATCGAGCGGAGAGCCGTCGAGGTCCGTAAAGATCGGATATGGTCCGGTGACCTGAGTAAGGGCCATCAATCAAACTCCTTGATCGGCGTTATGCCAGAAATTGCTTGGTAAAGAAAGGTCATTGCTGTGGCCTTGTGACGATCGCACCTGCTGGCGGTTCAGCCGCAGGCGGTCCAGCTTCTGGACCCATGCTCTGAACGGTGCCAGCGGTGATGATCGATCGCAGCCAATTGCGACCCTGCCCCAACTCAAGGCCAATCGTCTTGGCGAAGTCGCGGAACCGCTGAGAAGATGCAGCGCGATTGATAGCGCGCCCAGTAACTTCTGGCTGAGTTGCTGCCTCAGTCAATAGTGCCTGGAACTCAGGGCTGGCGAACATCTTCCCAGCTGCACGCACTGCATCAGGATTGCCCTTGCTCATTGCCTGCATGATGTCAGGCATCACAGCGCCAGTAACCGGACCGCCAAGACCAGCCACAGCCCCAACAGCACGCTTGGCCGCTGTGCTGTCCATGATCTTAGCAATGATGCTTTCTGCGTTGAGCGATTCCACCAGAGCCTGATTGGCTTTGCCAGTCGTCAAGACATTGGCGCGTGCCTCGGTGATACGTTTTGACACCTGAAAAAGATCGCGCAGCGTATCAGCTGCTTTAGGACCAAGCGTCTCAACGATCTGCTTATAGACCTGCGGATTGGCGCGCAGCTTCGGATAGAGATCCGCAAACTCAGAAAAGCCAAAGCCTCCTTTTTCAGCACCGCGTGCCGATCGTGAAGCTGCCGTCAATGCGGTGGCAACGACTTCTTTGCGCAGATCGGCAGGAACAGCCTTCATCAACCGCGCAAACTCGCCAGGATCACCCTTTGCAGCACCAGTGATGGCAGCGCGCATCTTGTTGGCAATTCCGCCTTCCAGATCACGCCCAAAGGCATTGACGATGCGCTCACCGAGCGCACGCTCCTTGGCATAGATCAAGTTCGCACCACGCAGCTGCGATCGCAGTTCTTCGCCGCCAATCCGACCAACATTGTCCAACTGGTCGGTGGCAAGCGCGGCATAAAGGCGCTTGAGCGTGGCTTCATCGAGGGAGCCATAAGGCGACTCTTCACGCTTGAGAGCCTTGCCGATCAGGTTCTTTTCGCGGATCAGACGACCATAGGTAATGTCGCCGCCACCAGCCTCGCCGCTCTGGATAAGACCCATCAGGCGCTTTTCCTGCGCAGTCATGCCGCTTTCACCAACCTCACCAGCAATGGCGGTCAGTTCGCGGAAGAGATTATCCATCTGCACTGGCGTTTGCTTCGGCACAGACTCATCGACGCGCTTATAGATTGCCGAGGCTTCTGCGTTCAGATCCGCACGGGTTTTCGTCAAGCTATCCTTGACGCGCTGCGATACAGTCCCAGGCGACACTGCACCTTCAATAAACTGCGCATCAAAACTGCGCATGACGTTATCAGCCTGATCAACAGCATTGGAAACAGCATTCCGCCATGCGGCTTCTGCCTCTCCACCAGCAAGCGATCGCGTCAAACCAATGGCTGAACGCACCTGCGGATTGTCCGCAAACACATCGACAGGCACTTCAATCCCAAGACGTTCAGCAGCAGCCTTCGCCTCTGGATTGATCTGAGCCATTTCAGCCAGCTTGATCTGAGCGCCCTTGGCTTTCATGCCAGTGCCAGATGCCTCACGAATGATCGTGCCAAGTTCTGCGGCCATTTCAGGCGTAGGAGCAGGCGCAGCAGCCGCAGGGGCAGCAGGAGCCGGAGAAGGCGCTCCAGCAGCTACAGGAGGCATTTCTGGGGCCATTGCAGCCATAGGAGGCGCTTCTGGGGCCATCCCAGCCACAGGCGGAATCTCAGGCATTACTGCACCAGCAGGAACCTCTGGTCCTCGACGGATTCCACGAACGGCAGATACAGCAGCGGGAATTATTGGCTCAATAATCTTGCCGCCAGCGCCGCCGAGACCTGCAATACCTACTTCGCTGGTATTAAATTCTCCACCAGTAGCAGCTTGCGTTGCCTCAATCCCTGCTTGCGTAAGCGCAGAACCACCAGCAGCGCCAGCAATAGTTGTAGCGCGGCCAGCAGGCGTAAACGCAAGGATGCCACCCAATGCACGCGGAACATCGCTCCAGCGGAATCCAGGCTTAATCCCATACTCGCGCCCATCCTGTGAACGCAGAATGTAATTGCCCTTGGAATCCTGACGCACTTGCACGCCAGGATAATTGGTTTTGATGATTTGGACCGATTCTTCTGGGCTTGAGAACATCGTTCCGAGGCCAGTCCTTGCACCAGCAATCGAAAGCTCATTCAATTCAGGCATTGTGGTCCAGTCCGGCAATGCCTCGATTTCCGGTGTGCTGCGCTCTGAACCCGTTACAGATTCCACAAGTCCTTCAAAGAAACCCTGCTCTTCTGCAGGCTGACCAGTCGGAGACGCATAAAACGACATGGAGCCGTTTTTTGCACGCGCATCGCGCATCCGTTGAATATCTTCGGGAGCAAAATCTCCACGGCCAAATTGCTGGTTTAGTTGAATAATTTCATCAACTGATCGCCCAGCATTCCATGCGTCTTGCAGTGCGCGCTGAACAGCAAGATCCGCTTCTGTCTGGAACGGCTTGCCAGGTTCAGGTGCAGCGCCAGGTGCAGGAACTCCAGGGGCAGCAGGCTTCTCACCAAACTCTAGAGTTGGTGCCAGCGTGATACCCTGCTCGTCTGGATTTGCGCCAAGATTACCCATCAAACCGCGATAGGTTTTAGCGAGATCCTCATAGCCAATCTTGCGCGTGTTATAGATGCTGATGGCAGTATTCGCCATGTCGGCGCGCTGCTCAGGCGAAAGGCGCTCACCAGCAATAAGCTGGTTGTAATAGTTGCGGATACGCTCAGGAACGCCAGCAGCGTTCTGCGCATTTGCCTGCTCACCTTCTCGAACTACAGAACCGGGATCTAGCGTTTTCATGTAGGAGAAGATCAGGCCAAGATCTCCCATCGGAGAACCTTCGCCTTTGGCAAGGCCAATGATCTGTCGCGTCGAGTTGGTTACGCCGCGAAACTCTTTGACTTCTGGGATGCCCAAAAACTCAGTGCGGATCTTGCTAATCTGGTCAAACGTGGTGCTTTCAATGGCGCGCTTTTCAGTGCGCTGTGCGCGTTCTTCTCCAGCTGCTTCACGCGCCTCTTTAGCACGACGAGCAGCAGCCTCTTCGGGCGATTCACCACCAATGATCGGTTTGATAGTCGTGACAGGCACATTGGCAGGAGCAGGCTTATAATTGCCATACTTCTGCAGGAAGGCTTCATCGTTAGCTTGAGTTGCCATATTACTTTCCAATCACCACGTGCCAGTGCGGACCAGTAGCATTTTTTGATGGGTTTTTCACTTCATCACGTGCTTCGATAATACGATAGCCAGCTTTGCGAATGCTAGTGAGATATTCGTTAAATGTCATCCCAGGGATAGGCAGAATATCAACCGCACCAGCCGTGCGCGCATGATATGATCTGGGATTTTTCTTCGACAGCGGATGCTCTGGACCGCGATAGCCAGAGGTGATTGTGGCGCTAGGGAAAAGCTGTCCAATCACTTCGCGGCCATTAGCGAAAGCCACCAGACGGGGCGGAACCCGTCTGACCTCCCGCTCCAAGAACCTTTGCCGCCGAGCCAGGACCAAACACCTCGTCAAAGGTCTTAGGCGTGACGCGCCCAGCCTTTAGATCAGCCTCAGCATCTGCTGGAATGATTGGCTTCACATCAACAGTTGGAGATCCAGACCTTTCAGCAGCAGCAACAGCGCGATCGATGTCGGACCTGAGAACGATGCCAACACCAGGCACGGTCACATAAGGCTCGGTTTCCTTGAAAGCCTTTTCATAGATCCGTGCGCCCTCTTCATCCTGAGCAAGAGTGGTGACGATGAGCGATTCCTGCAGCTTCGGATTGTCCGAATATTGCTCATAAACACGCTTCATGTCTTGGAGCTTTTGAACAAGCTGAGGATTGTCGGCAGCTGCTGTGATGCGTTGATCAATCAGGCTGATGACAGTTTCGGGTTTGTTATTGCGGTGCGCCATGAGAGCTTCACCAGCAAGCGATCGGATGACAGGCCGTTCTGCGGCACTTGCGCCCTTTTGGACAGCGGTGATTTCCTGCTGATACTCAGGATATTTCGCCATCAACTGCTTATAGCCTTCTGGCGTTGGATTCTGCACCCAATTGGATACTTCGGTGCCGAAAGCTGCAAGGCGTGCTTGCTTATCACGCTCGGACTCAGCGCGTGCGCGCTGCGCTTCAACCTGTTGCTGCTGCTGGCCGATCTGCATACCAGCCAAGAAAGCTTCGCCAGGAGCAGGAACTTTCAGTGTATAATCATATGGCTGCACCATGTATCACCTCAAAACATCTTGCCGAAGCCGGGTTTACCAGCGCCATAAGCCATGCCTGCAAATTGCATCGGAAGCGATGCCAGATTGCCCCAAGCCTGACCAACCCCCAAGGCTGCTCCAGCCCTTGCTGCGCCAGCCTGACCAAGCAGATCGGCAATAGCGCCAGCTGACTGCATCCCAGCAGATCCAACGCCAGCTGCTGACTGCTGACCGAGTGTGGTGAGACCTCCAAGACGTTCATACTGCTGCGTTAGGAACTGATTCAGCAATCCAGGGCGAAACTGGGCCAGTGCGCCTTGAAGGTTGCCACCGCGCAATCCACCAGTCGCAGATGCCTGCTGCAACATGGCTTCTTCGCCTTGGCGCGCCAAAGCCTGAAAGATCGGGCTTTGCTCTTGCTGGGCAACAAAAGCTGCTTGCTCTTCTGGACCACGCAATCCCAGTGCTGCCATCTGCGCTTGCAACGCAGGACCGCCAGCTGCCACATACGGCTCAAGCAGGCGGCGCATTTCCTCACGCGCTGCACGTTGCTCGGCTACACCAGCCTCAGCAGCTTGGGTTTGCGCCCTTCCTGCACTCCTAGCGGCGCTGGAGCCAATGACAGCCGAGCCAACCGAACTGACTGCGGCAATGCCAGCAGTTACTGGATCAGGCATTAGACATTTCCTTCATGTATTCCTCAAGGCTCTCGCCATAAAGCTTCAAGACCGCATGGCCGATATCCATTGCCGCTTGCACGCCATGCTCGATTTGCACTGCGGCCAGGACCAGATCATAATATCCAGCGCGCCAGACAAAGCTGGTGGCGCAAGCACCGCCATCGCGCTCAACGGTGTCGGAGGCTTTCCACTTGAACACCGCAACGCCCATCAGCGGGATCAGAACGTGTGCATTGCGCTGATAGAAGCCATTGGCAGGAAGGCCGACCAGAGCGTTCCAGATAGCTGCATCGAGATCATCACGATCGATCGTGCCGCCATCTGCAATATCGTCAAACAGCTGGATGACTTCCCAAAGCGCAATAAGCCAGTCGGAGGCTTCATCCGAAAGGCCAAGTGCCTCGGTGAAATTCCGCCTGAGCCAGTATTTGGGTGAGCCGTCTTGCGTCATTCAAACCCCTTTAAGGTGAGCCACCGGCTGCTCAATGACGCTCGGTGGCTGCACCCTATCATAATCAATCTTCAAATTCAAACTCGCGCTCTTCCCATGCCTGGCAGGAGCGCAGATCATGGCAGATGAACTCGAACTTGTGGCAATAGCCACGGAAGCCAGCTTCAACGTCCCAAGCGTTCCAAGGGATCTTGTCCATCTTGGCTTGGGTCAGCGTGCTGTTGTCGTAATATTCGCAGTTGGAGCAGCGACGACGACGAGCCTCAGCTTCATCGCATTGCATAGCCTTGCCAAGCGCACGCCAATATTCAGGATTAGCACCACGCTCATTGCTGGGCTTTTCAGGACCAAGCATCCAGTCATCGATGACGACCTGGGTGTTTTTCTTGTTCTCGGCGGCGGTGATGAACGGTTCGCTTTCGCTGATACCGTTAAAACCTTCGATCATGATCATGGGCTTTTTCATTATGCAATCTCCCGACCGGATGCGCGGATATTGATGGCTGACGCGGTGCCAGCAATCGTTGAGATAAAGCCACCAGATGCGAGAACCTGCCCGACCAACTCGGGGAAGGTATAGGTCTCGCTTGGCTGCAACGTCTTGGTCTTGACGATCAGGTTGTCATTACCAGCAGATCCGCCACTCGTGACCAAGTTGACGCTGATAGATGCAGCGGTTGCGCTATAATTGGTCGCGGTGAACTTATCGATGATCGTCGTGACATTGGTCGCGGTATATTGCGTGGTCTGCGTGTTCTCGGCAGTCTTGGCCGCGATCAGCACCCTAGTTGAAACAGCCATGTTAAACCTCCAAGGAACTTACGTTATCGGTGACAGTCAAAATGACTGACGGGATGGCAGGATGAATACCCGTTGCTGGGTCTGCGTGCAATGAGACGTTGATGCTGTCTACTTCCCACATAAGTTCAAAGTAGTCGCCTGCGTTCATTTGCAGCAGGTAGTTCCACGCCGCGATCACTTCGGTGTTGTTTCCTTCGATGCGCTCGACACCGGAACTTTCCGGCACATTGGTGCCGTTCTTGCGCAGCCAAATCCATGCGCGGTTTGCGCCGCCGCCAGTATTTATAAACTGGGCAGAAAACTGAATGTTATAAACATTCGGACTATCTACATAAATGCGAGATGTGGGAGATCCACGTGTAACGCCAAATGACAAATCAGTCGCGTTGAACGTAATAGGATAAGCCACATTGATAGCTGCTGCCGTCTGGTCGGTCGTATCATAGAACGAGCCATAGCGAGGCGTGCGATATTCCTTGGGCGGTGGCGTTTGCTGCAATGCAGTAATCTGATCTTGGAGATTATCGATCTGCTCTTGCGATGCTCCGCTTGGTGCCTGCTGCAGCAACTCCAGAGCCGACATCATTCCTGCGATATAGGACAAAGCCTCGTTAGCAGATGATTGAGCATTGCCAGCCAAGATAGAGGCTTGCGTCACAGCATCAGGTGCAACCTCGGCATCGACGATCGCAAACAGGTTCTCAAATTGCCTGATCTGTTCATGATCGCTAAGAAATGCAGCCAACTGATCGCGAGTCAGCCCCAGCTTTCTGGAAATGGGAGCTTGAGCCATTAGAACGCCAACGGCTCAATAGCCGCCTCTAGCCTGATAAACGACAGATGTGCGTCTGAGGTGCCTTGGAAGCGTTGAATGCGCCAGTTGCGCATCCAGCCTTGCTGGAACCAGACTAGGCGCTTGGCATACTGCCCTTGCTTGCCAGCGTTGATAAACTTCTGCTGGCTCCAGTTCAGACCATCAGTCGAATAGCTGGTGTTGATCGTCGGATCTTCACCATAGGCAACCGAGCCAGTCAGTGCGACAAGCTCAAGGTTTTGGAAGATTGCACCGCGTCCCTCGTTATAGACGATCGTCGTGCCAAATTCCCAGCGCACCTTTTGGCCCCAATGCGTTGAGATATTGTTATCCAGATATCCGACTGCGCTGCTATTGGTGTCTCCGCAGAGCCACTTGTCATAGGCCCAGACAAAGTTCTGCGCACGATATTTGGCAAATCCAACGAGACTGCTGGTCAGCGTGAACCATACAGGCTGGCCCATCTCCTGCGTAGCTGCTGCGTCAAAGACCAGCGTGCGATCTGGCAGATGCACATAAAGATGCTGGTGCGCTCGATCGTTGCGTGCCTCAAGCTTCACCAAAGCAAGCTGTGCTTCGGTATAGTCAAGCAGGATCTCGTCAATCTCTTGCGTGCTGATCTTGGTCGCAGTGGCATTTGCGCCCATGTAGATGCCAGGCGATTCATTGCGGCCACTGCCCAAGAAAGCAACGGTCTCGACAAAGACGCAAGCGTTCTGCGTGCCAACCGCGCCCTTCTGGATCTGAGCGCCATCGATGCGCTGGAAGGGAAAAAGATCGCCGCCCACGTTGTCGAACACTTCGATCGTGTTGCGGTTGATCGCATAGATCTCGTTGCGCAGTTTGACCAAGCCAACCACTGGGTCTGGATCGACTTCCGATGATCCGTATTTCAACGGGTTAACTGCCAACGGGTTATTAAGTTCTGTGACAACAAGAAATTCGCCATCCGTGGTCATGAAATAACCATCAACCCAAACCACATCGAGGACCACGCCAAGATCTGGATCGGTGTTCTGCGTCAGCGTTGAGGTTGCTGGATTCCAAAAGAATAGATTCTGGTTGGATGCGATTGCCAGCAGATCAAAGCTGTAATCCATCGAAACTTGCAGGCCATCATTACCCACATCGCCAAGAACCGTAACTGTGCCGTTGCTGGCGACAGTCACCAATTTAGAACCCATCACGCGATAGCAGATGCCATTCCAATTGATGCCGCCGCGATCGGTGCCAGGACCAGTGCCATTGGCAACCAAGCCATCAGCAGGACGCAGGAAGCCTTCGCTGATGCCATTGCCCTTCGGCACCGGAACCATGTTGACCGGATATGAAGTCCGAAGGTCTGGGCCAGTGTCGGTATAGATGCCATTCAGGATCGGGATCTGGGTCATCTCACCACTTCACCTTGTCTGCCCAATAGGCTGCGCTCATCTTGCCCTTGGCGATATTGCGTGCGTGCCTGGCCTTGAAGCTTGCGCGCTTCTTCTTCATCGCTTCGGACTCACCAGCCTTTGGCTTGCCAGCGGTCTTTGCGCCCTGCTCACCGAAGCGGATCGTCTTGATCTTATCGCCTTCCTTGGCAACGACGATATGCGACTTCTTCGGATGCCCAGGCGTGCGCTTTGGCTTGTTATAGCCAGTCACGCCAGCGTTAGCGAGACGCGCATCTTTCTTCATTAGCCGACATACCAAGCAGTGCCATTGCTCCAGACAGGAACCTGATTAGAGCCGCCACCAGCTGCTGCAGTGCCAAAGGTGGAGACGGTGCAGTCAGTGATGAACGCACGCGCACCAGCATTGCCGACAGGATTGGGAAGCTGACCAAAGGTGGTCGGAGTTGTCTGAACGCTATTGCAGACCACGCCATCGAAGTTTTCTTCGATGAACTGGATGAAGGTCGTGATCGAAGCGCGGCGCGAGTCACCTTGGTTGGGAACCCAGAGAACCAGATTGTCACCGCCTGAAAGCTGCGTGATCAGCGGCAGATAGTTGATAGTCGGCATTGCTTAACTCCATTCAATAGGACCATCAGGCCCAGCATCAACAGGATCAACGGGAGGCTGGGCATAGGGATTGTCCCAGCGCCAAGGCTTATTGCCCTGGCCGATCGGCATCGTGTCAGGCAGCTGCTTCTCAAGCGGGAAGGTGGCACGCTGCATCAGAACGTTGAGAGCGTTCTTTGCGATCACCTTGGTGTCTGGAGAGACAGTCTTGCCGTATCCTGGAGCGATTCTGATGGCGAGATTGGTGATCACCGCTTCCCATGCGCTGTCAGGCGTAAAGGTCTCGGTGTCCAAATCCGCATCCTGCGGGCTGCTGGCGATGGGATAGCCCAGGCGAATGCCAGAGGCGTTCCATTCCATCATCATGGCATCCAAGCGCCGCAGAGCCGATTCCAGCTGCTCAGGCTGGAGGTCGAACACATAATCAGCCAGCCCGATTTCCTCGAAGGCTGCAGTCACAAACTGGCGCTTGGTGTATCCCACGATTAGCCCTCCAGAGCCTCAGCGATGCGTTCTGCCAGCTTCTTATCAGAAGTTCGCCCATTAAACGAGACACCAAGTTCTTTTGCCTTGGTCTCCAGTTCATCGCGGGTCGGAGCAGACACCTCATCAACAGCATCCTCGAATGCCTCAGCGGCTTCGATGATCTTGCCAGCGGTCTTGCCAGCCGCAGCTTCCTCATAAGACGGGAACCAGCCCTGCTTGAGCAGTGCGTCAAACTCTGCCTTATCGGCTGCGCCAGTGGTCTTGTAAGTGCCGCCACGCGGCTTCTTATGCGGACCAGGCGTGCGATACATGATGGTCGGGAAGTCGGTCATTTCTTTTTCGCCTTTGGCTTCTTTGCGGTCTTGGCAGCGGAAGCGAATGCAGCTGCAGTTGGAGCGCCTTTGCTGCCAACCTTACGCATCCGCTCCACCTTTTTGCCAGCGGCCTTCTGCGCCTCGATGCGCTTACGCTTCGCGTGGATGTTGGCGTAGAGACCAGGCTTCATCACTTCATCTTCTTTTTGGCAGCGCGCTTCGGAGCCTTCGAAGGCTTGCCAGCCTTCATCGCAGCTTCACGAGCGACATTGAGAGCAATAGCGATCGCCTGCTTTTTGGGGCGACCAGCCTTCTCTTCCATCTTGATGTTCTTGCCGATGCTGGAACGGCTATAACCTTTTTTCAGCGGCATCTTGATCACTCCTTCAATGGAAGTTGGGGGAGACCGAAGCCTCCCCCTCCCCCTGTTAGACTTAGGTCTGGTTGAACAGCAGGATGCCAGCCATTTCAGGGTTGGTCATCACAACGCCGTAGAGCGTATCCAGCGTGTAGAGCGTCTGGAAGGTAAGCGGGTCAAAACGCTTGGTCATGACCAACTCGATGCCCTGATCGGTCGAAGCGCGCAGAACGTCCACGCCAGCGCCATCCGGCACAGCGTAACGGCCCGGAAGCAGTTCGATCGAGTCCTTGCGCCAGAACGGGTTAATGTTCGAAGCAGCAATGTTCAGGAAGTTGATCGGAGCAGTGGCCGAGGTCGAAACGACTTCGACGTTCTGATACTGCAGTTCCGCATCGGTGGGCGACGAGTTCGCACCGATGATCGGCGGCGAGATCACCATCGAAGTGCCGTTGACGACTTCAATGACGCGGAACGTCTTGAGTTCACCAGTCGAACGCTTGGTGATGTGGTGGACCGCTTCGATGCCATCGATCGTGAACGAGTCACCAGCAACAACGCCAGTCGTCGAAGAGACGGTGACGGTCTGATAGCGGTTGTCCACGTTGAGAACACCACCAGTGCTGGTGGTGGTTGCCTGCGGAACGTAGCGAACCTGAGCGCCGTTGGTGGCGATCGTCGGAGTCGCAGCGTTAGCAGCGCAACGGTTGGCATAGTCGAGCTTGTAGGTCGAGAAGCTTGCGACTTCACCGACAAACGAACGCTCGTAAGCATTAGCCGACTTGTTGCCGGTGAACGAACGGGTCGCCACCGCCAGGTTGCCAGCCATGCCGTTGTAATCGCGGCTCGACAGAGCGAGGTAACGATCACCGGCCATCACGCCCTGCTCGTTCATGATGCTGTCGCACAGAGCAACGTCATCATAGGTGCCAGCAGCGGTTGCGATCGGAACCACGAGGGTGCCCTGAGCAGCGGCCAGGTCCATAACCGAGAGGTTGATGTCCGAAGCCAGTTTCTGCTTGGCCGAGTCACCGAGGCGACCTTCCTGCAGAGCATCGCGCAGTTCCAGAGCGTTCATCTGCCAGGCAGAGCACTTGTTGAAACCGAGCGTCGAGGGAACCGACAGCTGAGTCATGTTCGAGACATCGCCAGCAATCGAGGTGCCAACGGTGCGGTCGAACGACTGAGCGATGTAGGGCTGCGGACGCCAGATGGTGTCACGAGCGCGTTCCATCGTCACGCCGCTGGTGTTGTAGATGGTGACGTTCTTGCTGAGGATCAGCGCGTCATTGAAGCCTTCGAGGATGTCCTCAAAAGCAACAATTTCTTCCTTGGAAAAGCTGTTAGCCATTTGAAATTACTCCAAAATTAGGTTTTCTTGCTGCGCTTATAGGCCATGACCTTCGACATATCTCCGGTCTTGAGAGCCTCTTCACGCAAGCGATCGAGGGTTGAGTCCACAGATCCTGAGATGCGTCCACCGCCAGTGGAGATGGTGCGCTCAGGCGCTGCTGCTGCCTTACGATTGGTGACTTTCAACTGCGTCTCCAGTTTTGCAACCGCGAAGGCAAACTTCACGGGGTCAGTGATTGAGGCAAGTTCCTTGGCCTTGGTCGAGTTTTTGCCGAGTGCGTAAATGATCAAAGCAGGATTGTCGGAGCCTTGAAGAACGATTCCCTGCTGCGTGACATTGAAGGTTTCCAAGGCAACTGCCTCAGCATCCTCATAATCGCGCACCTTTAGCGAGGCTCTCGCCTTCGCATAGGAATCCAGCTTGTCCTGCCATGCTTTAGCCTCAGCATCTCGCTGGGCTTGGGCTTCGGCTTCGGCTGCATCGGCATGACGCTTTTGCTCATACCAGTCAGCAAGCTTCTTCTCATACTCCTCGGAATCGTAATCGCACGCCTCAAGCGTTGGCTTCGGCCCCAGTGCAACCGGCTTGGTCTCAGTTGCGGTGGCATTCAGCTTTGCTTCGAGTTCGCGGATCTTACGTTCTTTTTCCCGATTCGCTTTACGCAACTCACGCACCCACTCAGGCGCACGAGCTTCTTCCTCTTGAGGTGGCGATTCCTCACCTATCGAAACGACAACATCATCTTCACTTTCGCCTTCATCATCTGAGATGGCATTGTTCTCATCGTCAGATGCGTCATTGGCTTCGGTGTTGATCTCGATAGCTTCGAGAGTGTCGTCGTTCTCCAGTTCTGCCGTTTTCATACATTACCCCGTCAAACTCACCCAAATTGCGTGGTGGGTGGAACCACATTGGTTTGCGGCTGCAATGCAGCCCCAATCTTTTCAGCCGTCTCGATCGCGGCCTTGCGCTGATCGATATCGATGTTGGAGAGCGTCTCCATCGTCTTGGCTTTAGTCTCTTCGGCACGCGCCAGGCTGTATTCAGTGTTAGCCTGCGCCTGAACGGCCTTGGCCTGCGCTTCCTGCGCTGCAGCCATCAGATACATTGATTGCGGATCAGGCTGCTGACCAGCCATCATGGCTTCCATCATCGCCATCTGTTCTTCTTCGGTCGGCTTGATAACACCAAGCTGCACCAGCTTCTTGCGGAAGAATTCCTTGATGTCGCCAATGCCTTCGCCATCCATGTTCATGATAGCCATCGACTGCAGGATCATCTGCGTCTCAGGATCGCTGGTGACCTGCATCATGCCAGTCAGAGCGCGCACAGTTGCCTCGCGGCGGCTGGTGAAGGACGGACCAACGTCAACCGCCACATCAAACAGGGCCTGGCTCAGATCGTTCTCATAGACCACATCGCCAGTCTCAAGATCGATGGTCGGCTTCATGATCTCGATCGAGGACACCTGATCCATCTGGTCGATCGCCTTCATCTTGCGACCTTCCTCGACGTAGATATCCTTCGCCATCGACAGCCAGATCTCACCGCATCGACGCATGGCCTTCGCCATGTTGGTCATGTAGATGAACGACTGCATATCCAAGCGCGTCTGGATCAGTTCAACAGCCTTGCCGCTGATGTTGCTGACCATCTTGTCAGCCTGCTGATTGTTGCCGAGGATCTCGGCCATGTCCTGCTCGGTCAGCTGCAGGAGCGCAGCCATCGCAGGCGGAATGTCAGAGGACTTGGTATAGGCAACCGGACCAGCGGCTTGCTGTTCGCCATTGGGACCAGTGATCGGGTTGACCAGCAGATAGGGATAGTTGCGGATGTTATCTTCCGCCCACATGACCTGATGGCCGTTGACCTGCTCTGGTGTCAAGATCGGCTTCTCGACAGACGAGAGCGCGCTGATCTCACCAAGCTTAGACAGCTGCATATTCTTGAGGCGCTGCGGATCTTTCGCCAGACGCACATGGCCCATGCAACGCTCGACGTTATCAACGAACCAACGCTTGCCATAGTAAGGCACGATCGGAATGTTCTTGCCAGCGATATAGCCGCAATCCTCAAGGATGCCGCCACCGCTCATGATATACTTGTGAACCTTGCGGCGCTTCACGCGCTTTTGGCGCACCTCGATCGTGCCGACAGCAGCCAGCGTTTCTTCGAGCGTTTCGTCCGCGTCAAAGTCAGCCTGGGTGTAGCGTTCTTCCTCGCCATCGATCGTCTGGAATATGCGGATGGTCTCGCGCACTTCTTCGACGCGGTAATACTCCGCCACGAACACAACGTCAGGCGTATCCCAGTCGAATTCGTATTGGTGGATCTCTTTCGGCCAGGTGGTCGGATCATCGTTCCACTCAGCCTTGTAAGCTTCGCGGGTTACCGAATAGAGGACGAAGCAGTATTTCGCGTCTGACTTGTCTTGCTTCTTGGCATCTAGGTCAAAGAACACCGACGAGTCTGCGTCATAGATCGGCTCGAACCGAATGCGCTGGCGCTCGTTGTCATCGTCCTCTTCATCTTCATAGACGGTGCGCAAACGCCATGCACCAAAACCACCGCCAACACCTTCCTCGAAGGCATTGTCGAAAGCTTCATCAGCCACGCTGTCCTGCTCATCAGCGCGGTAAAGACCATTGCAGGTCTCGGCCAGCTTGTCGTTCTTGGTCCCATCCTTGGAAACAAAGTCAACGCTGATGCGGTTGTTGCGGTATTCGTTGATGATGCGGATCACGCTCATGTGAATCTTGTTCACTTCGAAGCGCGGCTTGTTCTCGAACTGGTCTCCCAGCGGACCTTCCCACTGCGCACCAGACAGCGAATAGAAGCGACGATCTTGGAGGCACTGCAGGCGCTCTTCCTGCATGGTGGTCTGACAGCGGTCAAACTCGTTCAGTGCAGCTTGATGCACATTACCGAGCCGTTGTTCCCTGTTCAGTCGTGCCATTTACCACCTATTCATCGTTGCTAGAGGCTGCACCTCGACCGCCTTTTTAGGGGCCGCACGACGACTTGCCTCGCACGCATAACGCAGTGCGTCAATTAGATGATTATCACGATCAGCAAGAACTGGCAAGACAACGCCAGTCAATGGGTCTGTCTTGTAGCTGTAGCAGGTCAATTCATCGATCGTGTGCTGGCAGCGCGGATGCACCACGATGTCATGTGACTTGAGCCATTCGATCCCTTCCTCGACGGATTTCGGACCTTTGATGGCTGGCATGATTTTCGGGAAGCCATTCTTCTGCATATGGCTGATCGTTTCTGGCCGTGCGCTATCAGCCACGATCGGCCACTTCTCGGAATCTGGAACGGTCAGGAATAGGTCTGGCGTATCAACGATCTCACAGCCGACACGATAGGCTTCATGATCAACGAAAAGAGTGCGGCCAATAATGTGACAGCGAATAAGCACGGTAGGATCAGAAGCAAAACCCCAGTCCGCGCCAAAGCGATGGGTCGCATCTGCAGGAGCTTCGAATTCCTCGATGCGCCAGTTGCGAAATACTCGCGCCTCAGAATTCGAAACGTATCCACCCAGCCAAACGTGCTTGTATTTGTCAGGATCTCGCGATCGGTCATATTCCATCTCCGCTTTGAGAACGTCAGGAAACCAAGGATTGTCTTGATAGTTGACCTCGCGCACGATCGCGTCAGGCGGTGGCCGATCGCCACGCAGCAGCACATCAACGGGATCGCTGGATTGGTTTGGGTTCCAGGTGAACCACAGTTCCGAGTCAGGCTTGCGGATGGTTGGTCGGAGCAGATCGAGGCTGCGCTGGGAAAGGCTTTGCGCCTCTTCCACCCAGGCGCAATCATAGCCTTCGAGCGACTTGATGGAGTCGCTGGTGTGGTTCTGCATCCCTTGGAATATGATCAGCCCATCGCCATGCCGCGATTTGATCTGGCTCTCTTGGATTTCGAAATAGGACTGCACGCCCAGCTGCTCGATCTTGAGTTCGAGGAGGCGTTTGACCGACTGCGCCAATGATTTCTGGATCTCACGCACACAGACCGTGCGGCGCTTTGGGTCCATAACGTGCGCCTCGATGACCGCTTCGGCAAAGGCGTGCGACTTGCCAGAGCCACGCCCACCATGCGCGCCCTTGTAGCGGCTGGGATTGAGGAACGGCTTGAACCAGCGCGGTGTCTTAATCGTCAGCGTCTGTGCCATCAATCACCTCGCGCTTGATGCGATTGACCAAGTTGCCGCTGATGTTCAGCTTCGCAGGCTCGTTGTATCCGTGCATCGCGTTTAGCTCTTTGACTGCTGATACCTTCACTGCTCCGGAGCCTTCACGATAAGCTTGCACAAGTGCTTTGACAGACATTTCACGAGACCACAGTTGCTTCTCAGCTACCTGTGCTTTCAATTCAGCAACCCTTGCCGCAACCTTTCCGTCACTCATAAGCACAGATGCTTTGGAATAGATGGTGCTATCCTTCATGCCTTCAGCGTCATAGGCGGTGCGATAAGCGTCTGCCTGTCCCAGTCCGTCAGCGATGCCTTGGGCGAATGCTTCCTGCTTTGCGGTTAGCTTAACATCAGCCATTGAAGGTCTCTCCCGTCTCTGCGTGAGTAGCTTCCTTGCCAGTGAAGTCCTGCCAACGCTTGATGATTACGTCACAGTATTTCGGTTCAAGCTCCATGACTCGCGCACTGCGATGGTTCTTCTCACAAGAGATAAGGGTCGAGCCAGAGCCACCGAAAGCGTCATAGACGATCTTCTTATTCGGCTGATCCACCATTGCCATGTCGATAAGCTCAACAGGCTTCATCGTTGGATGCACTGTGTTCTTCTGCCGCTTCATCTCCCAGATGTCACCTCGAAGGGTTTTGCTCCCACCGAAGTCTCCGTAATAAAAGATAATCTCGTGTTGCTTGAAATACTTGTCGAGGTGCTGCGCTGGGTTAACCTTGTTCCAGACTATCATCGCTTTAGGTGCGCGAGCTATATCTGTCATCGCCTGCTTAAAGATGCTCGCATACTGCCACGAGCAACACACATACATCGTCTCGCAACCCATTAGAGATTGCCGCAGGAAGTCTAGGAAGTCTGCGTCCGACATCTTGTCGTTCTTGATCTTGTCTCGCTTGTCGCTAACGCCCTGGTAGTCGATATTGTACGGCGGATCAGTAAACACCATATCAGCCTTCGCACCATTCATAAGCTTATCAACAGCATCGATGCTTGTGCTATCACCACACATCAATCTGTGATTGCCTAGCACCCAGACGTCACCTGGGACTGTCTTTGGTATCTCAGGCACTTCAGGAACAGCGTCTTCGTCGGTCAGCCCGTCCGTTGGTTCTGGCTCCAGCAATCCATCAAGGAATTTTTCGTCAAAGCCCAGCAAGTTAATATCGAAGTTCTCTAAGTTGAGGTCTTCGATCTCCGCCTTCAGCATATCCATGTCCCACCCTGCGTTTAGGGCAAGCTGGTTGTCTGCTATCACTAGGGCGCGTTGCTGTGCCTTTGTTAGGTGGTCGAGAATAATTGCTGGCACTTCTTCAAGGCCGAGCTTTCTTGCTGCCAGTAGGCGTCCATGCCCTGCAATGATCGTGTTATCGCCATCGATAAGGATTGGATTGGTCCAGCCAAACTCTTTGATGCTGGCTGCGATCTGCGCCACCTGCGCATCGGAGTGCGTGCGGCTATTGGCTGCGTAGGGAATTAGATCTGCGACTAGGCGCGTTTCAATCTTCGGTGTCATCTCAGTTTCCGTTCTCGGTCTGGTGAGGTTGATTTACATGACCAGCCGCATTTTGTCCACGCTCCAACCGATCGACCACCAGCTGGGTATATCCGACGATATCGATCCATGAGTCGGCATAGGTTGGATTGCCATTCAAGATCCGTCCGATCTTGAGCGCCACCATTTCCAAACTCTCTTTCATATCGGCTGGAAGCTTCTGCCAATTTGGGCTGTGCCGCATCGCCGCTTTGATGTTTTGCGAGATCAACGCCTGGCTTCCAAAATCGCCATAGCTGGAACCTCGTTCTTCGAGAATGAAATTGATATCCTTCACTGGTATCTCCCCAATAGCTTTTGCCCATGACCCTGGCTCTGATTGATCATCGATCGTGACCGTCTGGTTCCTAAAATTCATCCCGACCTCCTCTGACCCCTGCATGGCGATGACCCTATGACCCTGGCCCTATAGGGCCAGAGGGTCAGGGAGGGTCAAAATTCGCCCTGTTTTGCCCCTTTTTGACCCTGACCCTGATTTTGACCCTAGGGTCATTTAGGGTCACCGTTTTTGCGCAGCAGCATTGCGCTAGAATTGACCTCATCGATCATGATCCAGCCATGCTCAAACGCCTCGATGATCTCGCCCTGAATAAGCGCGCCGATCAGTTTGTCAGAGTAGGATGGGTTGACCATATTGCGCACTGTGCGCTCGGCATTGCCATCGGCTGTCAGCATATCCTTGAGCGCTGAGCGTGAGACATAGGGACTGCCTTCGCGTGTTTCGGCTCCTCCGGCCCACCAGGCGCGTTCCCAAGTCTTTCGGTGTCCATCTAGCTTGGACTCCTTCTGAGGCGCTACGGGAGCCTCCTCGATCGCGAGGACGGCACTGCAGACCTGTTCGCCATCCTCATCCATCCAGCCCTTGATTGGCACGATGTTGAGGTTGGCATAGATCGGCTGGGCTTCTTCGGCATCTTTCGACTTGCGCTGGACGATCTGCATGGGCTGATCGCCTTTTGCTGGCACGATGCTGATTTCAATTTCGAGCGCGCCTTTCCATGCTGATGAGCCACGCGCACGATGCTGGGCTTCTTCTGAGACACCAGTATGGTGGACCAACAAGACGCTGCACTCAAACTCACGCATCAACCCAGCGCAGGCATCGATCATAGTCTTGGCATCCTGGGCGCTGTTTTCATCGCCAAGCAGGAAGCGGTGCAGCGTGTCGATTACGATCAGGCTGGGCTGTTTTGGCAGTGACCTGACGGCATCGAGGACGCGCTGATAGCCTTCTGGCGTATTGAGATCGCACCCAGCCTTGGAGAGCCACATATTGAGGTTCTTGGCCCCATGATGCTGCTTCCATGCAGCAACGCGGCTGCGCAGGCCGTGGTGGCCCTCACCGGCCAGATAAACGACCGTGCCAGCTTTGACCTTGTGACCGTTCCAGTCTGGCATAGCTGCGGCCATGTGCAGAGACCAGTCAAGGACAGCGAAGGTCTTGCCACCACCTGATGGACCGTGGACCATGATCAGGGCTTGTTCTTGGAGCCAGTGCTTCACCAGCCATTTGATGGGCGCTGGTTTGGTGCAGAAGTCGTCGGCCGGGACCAACCAGTCTGATGCTGGCGGCTGGAGCAGGATCTTGAGATCGTGTCCGGCTTGGACATAATCATTTGCGTCACCATCGATCGGCGGCATGACAACGCGTGCGCCATATTTGGCCGAGGCTTGATCGGCATATTTCTGGCCTGTGCCTGATGCGTCATTGTCGGCCACAATGACCAACTCCTGCATTTGTCCGTATTTCTCGCGGATCGATCCGGTTACGGGAACCAGATTGGACGCGGAATAGGCAACGATGCAAGGCCGATGCGTGATCTCGTGGATCGTGGCGGCAGTGGCGAAACCTTCGGCAATGTAGATTGTTCCAGGCTCATCGGTTGTGCCGACCATCCAGAAGCAGCCGCCAGTCTGACCGCCTGCGTGGTAAAGTTTGCCACCTTCCTGATCGATATACTGGATCGATGCCAGCTTTCCTTCTGGCGTAAAGAGCGGAGCCATCAAGCGGCCATCGCTGGTGATGCGAGTTCCGTGCGCTCCAACGCCCTTGCGCGCCAGATATGGGTGATCTGGACTGGCTCCCATGCCGTTTGACCAGATGATCTCGGCAGTATCGGCCACTGCTTCGCGCTGGCGTTTTAGTTCATCGTCGCGGATCTTGATGGCTTCGGAAAGCCTGCGCGCATGAATGATCTGCTCTGCATCAGTCAGCTGGCGACCAACATCCGCGCGCCATGTGACTTCGA
>Ga0255201_1000099_pt1 | contig 18325 bp, 18 predicted proteins | sample Miss_Atlam_RepC__2_FD_189948 | JGI IMG/M metagenome (GOLD analysis project Ga0255201, IMG submission 189948) | Freshwater microbial communities from Mississippi River, Louisiana, United States - Miss_Atlam_RepC_8h | ecosystem: Environmental > Aquatic > Freshwater > River | place: USA: Louisiana...
AACGCAACAAATAAAATTGAAAAAATTTTATACCGGTAATTAATTATTATTTTTTTTATAAGAATAAGATAAAGCTGCAAAGACTACTGTGTAATTCAAATAAGAAATAAAAAAAGATATAAAATCAAAAAAAGGCTTTATAAATTTATAAAATTCCTGGGAGTTCTCTACAAAATAAATTTGTAATGCAAAAACTAAATAAGTTGGCAAAATAAAAGCTGCAGTGATAATTAAAAATATTAAAAATAATTTTCCTGAATAATTATTAAATTCTTTTCCGTTAAAAATATTAGTCGCTTGATTTAACGATATTTTAGGCAGAACGAGAATTATTTTAAATGTTAAGTAAATTGTTGGAATTAATAATAACACTACAAATCTACTATCAATACCAAAAAATTGACTAATATTATTTACGTCTAAGTAATATTTTAGAAAAACAGGACTTAGTGCAAAAGTAAAAATTAAAGCACTATAAAAAAAATATCTTAAATTCGTATAATCAAATATTTTTAATAATGGATTATATATAGTTTGATTTACCAAGATTTCCCTATGTGTTTTATAAGCAATAGTACTTATAACAAGGCCCATTAATGAAAAAAAAATAAGAAACGTAAATTTTGTTGCAATATTTTTTAATACTAAAAAATACAGCCCATTAAAAATTATTGTAAGTAGTAATACTGTAAAAAAACTTTCACTAAATTTTTTTTTTATATCGCTGAACGTGTAAGAGAATGATTTTGTAATTATTTCATTTATACTAAGATTATCATTCATATTTTTGGCGGAGAGAGAGGGATTCGAACCCTCGATACGACTTTTCAATCGTATAACGGTTTAGCAAACCGCCGCCTTCAGCCATCTCGGCCACCTCTCCTAATTTTGATAATTTTTATAAATAAGGATATATCTGCTTTGATATATGACTACAACTCACTGGTTTTATCTAATTGCTGCTGGACTTTTTGAAATTGGGTGGCCGCTTGGATTAAAGCTTTCAGCGATACCTTCCTATAAAATACTAGGACCAATTATTGCTGTTATTTCAATGGCAATTAGCGGTATTTTATTATGGCTTTCTCTTAAGGGAATATCTATCGGCACTGCATACGCAGTTTGGACTGGTATTGGAGCTGCTGGAACTTTTATTATTGGCGTTTTATTTTTTAATGATCCATCAATTCTCTTAAGATGGATTGGAGTATCTTTAATAATTCTTGGCGTTATATTTCTTAAAGTTGCTTAATTTTTTATTTTGGAGCATCAATTACTAATACTTCAGAATTATCATTTGCTTTTATTTTAAATTCTTTAATATTTGAAATTTCAGCAGCATCCCCCTTTTCCAAAATTTTATCATTTATAAGAATTTTTCCATACGAACATAATAAATATACCTGATGTTTAATATTATAATTAACTTCGGTACCTTTATTTATTTTCCCACCAGAAATATAAGCGTCTTGATAAATTCCTAATGTTCCATCTTTATAATTTTTTCCAAATCCAGAAATAAGAAGATTAAGATTATTTTTAACAGGATCTTTTGGAAATTCTTTTGCTTCCCATCTTGGTTTAACGCTAGTTTTATTTGGAATAATCCAAATTTGATAAATATTTGTTTCTTGATCCTCTAAATTATATTCTGAATGAATAACGCCTGTGCCTGCGCTCATAACTTGAATATCGCCAGCTACTGTTCTGCCTTTATTGCCTTGATTATCTGTATGAGTTATTGCACCAGATCTAACATAAGTAATAATTTCCATATCGTTATGTTGATGAGGATCAAAGCCTTTTTTGGCCTTAATAATATCGTCATTAATAACTCGAATTGACCCAAAACCCATTCGTTTAGGGTTATAATATGATGCAAAACTAAAATGATGTTTTGCCTTTAACCATCCATGGTCAGCTCCGCCTAGATCCTTGTACTTAACAACATTAATCATTATTTTTTATGATTTTTGAGCTCTTTTTCGTTCGTGTTCAAGTAAGAATTTTTTTCTTATTCGAATTGATTTTGGTGTCACTTCAACAAGTTCATCATCATTAATAAACTGCAGAGAATATTCTAAAGTTGTTTTAATAGGAGGCACAATAACTAATGCTTCATCAGCAGTAACAGATCTTACGTTTGATACTTTTTTTCCAATTAATGGATTAACTACTAAGTCATTGTCTCTATTATGTATTCCAATAACCTGACCTCCATAAACTTCATCGCCATGGGATATAAAAAAACGGCCACGATCTTGAAGATGAAATATTGCATAAGTTACAGCTTTGCCTTGATCTTTTGAAATCAGAACTCCATTATTTCTCTCGCCTAATGCCTGATTAATTTTTGGACCATAATGATCGAAGGAGTGGTACATTAGACCTGTTCCTGAAGTAGTTGATAAAAAGTCAGAACGAAAACCAATTAATCCTCTTGTTGGAATAATATAATCTAGTCTAACTCTACCCCTGCTATCAGAGACCATATTTTTTAAATCTCCTTTTCTTTCACCAAGTTTTTCCATGATCTTACCTTGATGCTGTTCTTCAATATCAATAGTTAAAGCTTCAAAAGGTTCCTGATCTTGCCCATCAACTTTTTTAATAATCACCTCGGGTCTAGAAATTGCAAGTTCATAGCCCTCTCTTCTCATATTCTCTATTAAAATTGATAAATGAAGTTCCCCTCTTCCAGACACTCTATATTTATCCGGACTTTCAGTTTCTGAAACTCGTAGCGCAACATTATGAATAAGCTCTTTATCTAGTCTATCTTTAATATTTCTTGTGGTTACATACTTACCTTCTTTGCCTGCAAAGGGAGATGTATTGACTTGGAAAGTCATGCTAATTGTTGGCTCATCAACAACAAGTGGTGGCAACGCCTCAACTTGTTTTGGATCGCAAACTGTATCTGAAATTTTAACCCCATCAATACCAGAGAACATTATTATTTCTCCAGCAGATGCTTCTTGTTTTTCAACCCTTGCTAAACCTAGAAATCCCAAAATTTGTAAAATTTTTCCATTTTTTATTTTTCCCTCTTTATTAATAATTGAAACATTGTCATTCAATTTAACAGTTCCTCTTTGAATTCTACCAACTCCAATAACACCTACATAACTTGAATAATCCAAAGCACTAACTTGCATTCTAAAAGGTCCATCAAGATCAACTTTTGGATGTGGAACGTTATCAACAATACATTGAAATAAAACGCTCATATTGTGATCAGCCTTTTTTGGCTCTTTTGCTGCCCAACCTTGAATTGCTGATGTATAAACAATTGGAAAATCTAATTGCTCTGAGCTAGCTCCTAATTTATCAAATAAATCAAAAGTTTGATCTAATGCCCAATCGGGTCTTGCTCCATCCCTGTCTACTTTATTAATTACTACAATAGGACGTAGTCCAAGTTTTAAAGCTTTAGATGTTACAAATCTGGTTTGTGGCATCGGTCCATCCACCGCATCAACAAGTAACAAAACTGAATCCACCATAGAAAGGCCCCGTTCTACTTCACCACCAAAATCAGCGTGACCAGGCGTATCAATGATATTTATTTGATAACCATTCCAAGTTAAGGACGTATTTTTTGCAAGAATTGTAATACCTCTTTCTTTTTCAATTTCATTAGAATCCATCACGCGCTCTTGTGACATTTCAGAAGCTTTCAAGGTTCCTGAGTCTCTTAACAATTTATCTAAAAGAGTTGTTTTGCCGTGATCGACGTGCGCAATAATTGCGATGTTGCGGATTTTTTTTATATCTGTCGCCATGAAGAGTGACTATCTAAACTAGAATTGTATTTATTCAACTAAAATGTCGAGATTTTAATCATCATCAGAAAAGTAAATTCTTTGTTTTAGTTGTTTTCTGGAGTTCTCAAATTTTTTTCTATGTTTAATACTTTGATTATGTGTCCTCTTTCTCCACAATCTAAATGAACTCTCACTCAAATTTCTTCTCATTATTTTAATAACTTCTGATTCAGAGCGGCCAGTTTTTTCTTTTATATCTTCAAAGGTAATTCGATCAGCCCAAGCAGCCCAAATAATCCAAGAAATTGAATTTTTATCTTCTGGTTCAGGATTTGCAGATCGTGTGATAGGTCGAAGACCTTTTTTCATTTATTTAAGGGATTTTAAAAAACTAATCATAGTATTTGAATCACTTACATCAAATTTACCATCCTCATCGACAAACATTTTTTCAATGACTTTATTTTTAACATAAATTGAATATCTTTTAGAACGCTGCCCCATACCAGATGCTGATCGATCTGTAAGCATTCCCATGGCTTTGGTAAATTCTAAATTAGCATCTGGTAACATTTTAACTTTTTTAAGATCTAAATTTTTTGCCCAGGCTTTCATTACAAATGGATCATTAGCACTTAAACAATAAATTTCATCTACACCTAATTTTTTTAGTTCGTCATAATTTAATTCATAACCTGGTAGATGATAATCATTGCAAGTTGGTGTGAAAGCCCCAGGAAGAGCGAATAGGACAATATTCTTACCTTTAAAAACATCATCTGAAGTTATTGTAAGAAACTCTTTTTCAGGTCGAATTACAAATTTAACGTTTGGTACTTGTTTAATCATACTGATGCTCGATGTAATAAATTTGTTTTTAATTTACCATTTAACTTTTGTGAAGCTCTCATTCTAAATCTATACTTTTGCTTTTCTGTTAATTTATCAAAACACTTTGGGCAGCTTACATCTTTTTCATATTTGGGTGATTGAATATCTTTTTTGCTTATTGGCGTTCTACAACCAGCGCACATAAGATAATTTCCTATCTTTGAATTATTAACTACAGTAATTCTTTCATCAAAAACGAAACATTCCCCATTCCATAAAGATTTTTTAGAAGGAATTTTATTTAGATAATTTAAAATTCCACCTTTAAGTTGGTAAACATTTTTAAACCCTCTTTTAAATAAATAACTTGCTGCTTTTTCACAACGAATTCCACCTGTGCAAAACATTGCAATTTTTTTATCTTTATCACTTGAAAGTTTTTCAAAATATTCAGGAAATTTTCTAAAATCATTAATTTTTGGATTGATTGCTTTTTCAAAAGTACCTATTTCACTTTCAAAGGATTTTCTTACATCAACAACCGTTACATCATTTGACAATATTAATTTATTCCAATCTTCTGGTTCAACCCTATTCTGAAATTTATATTTATTATCGTTAAATAATTCATTTAATGGGACTACTTCTTTTTTTATTTTAATTTTTGCTTTTTTAAATGGGATAAAATCAACATCACATTCATTTATATTATCGAACTCATCAAATAAAAATTTCTTTTTTAAAAAATTACTTAATAATTCAATATTTGATTGTTTACCCGCAATACTGCCATTAATTCCTTCAAAAGAAAAAATAATACTACCTTTTAATTTATTATCGATAAGAAATTTTTTAAAAATTAATTTATTATCTATAGGATTTAAAATTTTAACAAATTTATAAAAACTAATTAACTTTAACATTTTATAATTTTCTACAAATAGTCATACCATCTGCGATAGGTAATATCATACTATCAGTGCCCTTAAAATCTCTTACGAAACTATTAAATTCTCTAATAGAATTTGTCTGATCGTCCGTGATATTTAAATCAAACACTTTTCCTTTCCAAAGTGTATTATCAATAATAATAATTCCATCTTTTTCCAAAAGCTCAAGAGATTTTAAAAAATAGTTTTTGTAATTTTTTTTATCTGCATCAATAAAAATTAAATCAAACATTTTATCTTGATTAATAAATTCCTCCATCGTCTCTAGCGCTGGAGCTAAAATGAAATCAATTTTTTTTCCAACACTATGTTTGCTCCAATATTTTTTTGCAATATCGGTGTTTACTTTATCGATATCTAAACTAACAATTGATCCGTTTTCAGGAAGAGCCAACGCCATGGTTAAAGCGCTGTAACCTGTAAAAGTTCCAATCTCTAAGCAGTTTTGAATATTTGAACTTTTGATAATAAATTGTAGCAAGGCTCCTTGGTCTGGACTGATTTGCATTATTGCAGAATTACCAAGATTTTTTTCTGTATATTCTCTAATTTCTTTCTGCAAAGGATGTTCATTAACACCATAAGTAAAAATATACTTCTGTAGTTCAGCTGAATTTTCAATCGACTTAAACACTTTATGAAAGTTTTTTCTTTAAAATATCATTAACTAAAGCAGGATTAGCTTTACCTTTAGACTCTTTAATTACAGAGCCTACGAAAAATCCAAATAATTTATCTTTGCCAGACTTATATTCTGCAACTTTTTCAGAGTTATCTTTTAATACTTTTTCAATAATTTTTTCTAATTCATCAACATTACTTTCTTGAACAAGTCCCTTTTCTTCAACGATAACTTTTGGATCTCTATTATCATTAATCATTAATTCAAAAACTTCTTTGGCAATTCTTCCAGAAATTGTATTGTTTTTTATCAATTGGATTAACTTTGATAAATTTTTAGATGAAATAGGAGACTCTTTAATAGATTTTCCAATTTTATTTAAAGCTGCAAACAGGTCACCAATTACCCAGTTAATTGCAAGTTTTACATCTGAATTTTTTGCAACATCTTCAAAATAATCAGAAGTATCCTTATCTGATATTAAAACTCCGGCCTCATAATTTGAAAGTTTATAATCTTTAATTAAACGTTCTTTTTTATCATCTGGTAACTCAGGTAACTTTTTCTTTATTTGATCTACAAAAGTTTGCTCAAATTTTAATGGTGGAAGATCTGGATCTGGAAAATATCTATAATCATGAGCATCTTCTTTGCTACGCATCTGTCGCGTTTCATTTTTTTTAGTATCAAACAATCTTGTTTCCTGATCAATTTTTTTTCCATCCTCTAGAATTTCTACTTGTCTTTTTGCTTCATATTGAATGGCTTGTTGCATAAATTTGATTGAGTTTACGTTCTTAATTTCACAACGTGTGCCAAATTCTTTGCTTCCGATTTTTCTAACAGATACATTCACATCTGCCCTAAGGGAACCTTCCTCCATATTTCCATCGCAAGTACCTAAATAACGCATAATAGATCTCAATTTTTTGATATATTCTGCAACTTCCTCAGGTGATCTTAAATCTGGTTTGCTTACAATTTCCATTAAGGCAACACCTGATCTATTTAAATCAATAAAGGTTTTTGTTGGATCTTGATCGTGCAAACTTTTACCTGCATCTTGTTCAAGATGAAGTCTTTCAATTCCAATTTTTTTGGTTCCATAAGGCATATCAAGGATCACTTCCCCTTCTCCAACAATTGGATGTTTAAATTGCGAAATTTGATAACCTTGGGGTAAGTCTGCATAAAAGTAGTTTTTTCTATCAAAAATAGAGAGTAAATTAATTTTAGCTTTCAACCCAAGTCCTGTTCTAACAGCTTGTTCAACACAAAATTTATTAATCACCGGTAACATTCCAGGCATTGCAGCATCAATTAAACTTACCTGTGAATTTGGCTCTGATCCAAATTTAGTTGAAGAGGATGAAAATAATTTAGCATTTGAACTTACTTGTGCATGAACTTCAAGACCTATTACAACTTCCCATTTTCCGGTTTCACCAGAAATATAATAATTAAATTCTTTATCGCTCATGACATCCACCAATCTTTTACTTGAGATTTAAAATTTACCTGTTGTTCTATAAAATAGGCAGTGTTTAATAATGTTTGTTCATCAAAAGACTTTCCAAATAATTGTAAAGCCAAAGGTAGTCCGTCTTTGTTATGTTTTATTGGTAATGATATCGCAGGAAGGCCTGCTAAGTTTGCAGTAACTGTAAATATATCATTTAAATACATAGCAATTGGATCGTCTGCATTTTCTCCAAATTTAAAAGCTGGTGTCGGTGTTGTTGGTGTTAAAATTACATCAACATCTTTATAAGCATTATCAAAATCTATTTTGATTAAATTTCTAACCTTCTGGGCTTTTAAATAATAAGCATCATAATAACCTGAGGATAAAACGTAAGTGCCAATCATAATTCTTCTTTTAACTTCAGCCCCGAAACCTTCGGATCTAGTATTTTCATACATTTCGGTTAAATCTTTTCCTTCCGCTCTAAATCCATATCTAACTCCATCGTATCTTGCCAAATTTGATGAAGCTTCAGCAGGCGCTATAATATAATAAGTAGGAAGAGCATATTTTGTATGCGGTAATGAAATATCTTTAATAATAGCCCCATTATCTTTTAAAATTTTTATTCCTTCTTTCCATAAATCATCTACTTCCTTTGGCATATTATCAACGCGGTATTCTTTTGGAACACCAACCCTTAAACCTTTAACATTATTTTTAATTGAGCTTAGAAATGAACTCTTTGGTTTTTTTGCAGATGTTGAATCTTTTTCATCATAACCTGAAATAACATCAAGCATTAAGGCAGCATCTTTGACATCTTTGGTCATGGGGCCTGCTTGATCTAGAGAAGATGCAAAAGCAACTATTCCCCATCTAGAACAACGACCATAAGTAGGCTTTAAACCGACAATGCCCGTAAATGCAGCTGGTTGACGAATACTTCCACCAGTATCTGTTCCAATAGTAGCACTCGTTAAGTCAGCAGCAACTGCACTTGCGCAACCTCCTGAAGATCCTCCAGGAACAAGATTTTGATTATTTAAACGATATGGATTTAAAACATTACCAAAATTACTAGTCTCATTTGATGAACCCATTGCAAATTCATCTGAGTTTAATTTTCCAATTAAAATAGCATCTTCATTCCAAAGTTTTTCTGTAACGGTAGACTCATAAGTTGGAATAAAATTTGATAAAATTTTACTAGAAGCAGTTGTTTTAACACCTTTGGTGCAAAATAAGTCTTTAACAGCAATGGGAGCTCCAACTAAAGCTTTATCTAATTTCTGATTAGTATCTATTTTCTTTGCTTTACTATGAGCATTTTCTAAATCCTTAGTATTAAAACAGTTTAATTTATCTGATTTTTCTATTCTTTTAATATATGCGCCAACTAGTTCTGAGGCGCTGCATTTTTTTTCTTTAACATACTTAATGCTTTCAACTAAAGTTAATTTTGCAAGATCGGTCATGTTTATTCGATAACCTTTGGAACAATATAATAATTAGTATTTTTATCAGGGGCATTTTGTAAAATTTCTTTTTTTTCATTAATTTTTTTAACCTCATCCTCGCTCATTGTAAGAGGTTGATCAGATACCGAGGCGATCGGTGCAATTTTATCAGTATTAAGCTCTTTTAATTGTTCAACAAATTTTAAAATGGAATTTAAATCTTTCTCAAGTCTATCAGTCTCTTCGTTGGTTACTGATATCCTAGCTAGCTTTGATATTTTCTTAATAGTATCTTTGTTAATTGACATTAGACTTAATGGTAAATCCAGCTAAATTAACATTTTAATGAAAACTTACAACCTATTAGAGAACGATAAATTTGCAGAAATAATAAATAAACAATCCAGATTAATTGGAATTGATCATGGAAAAAAAAATATAGGCATCTCCATTTGTGATGAAAATCATAATATTGCAACTCCTTTAACTACAATTGAGTTTACACAACTTAAATTTTTCATAATTGAATTAAGAAATATAATTAAAGAAAATAATGTAGAAGGCATTGTAGTTGGCAACCCTATTAATATGGATGGTTCACTTGGTCCAAGAGCGCAGTCTGCAAGAGACTTTTCTAAAAGTTTAACTGAACAACTTTCTATTCCAGTAACTCTTTGGGATGAAAGACTCTCTAGTGAGGGTGCTTACAAAGGTATGTCAAAATTATCAATTAACGTAACAAAGAAGCAGAAAAAACTAGATGAAAATTCTGCCGCCTTTATTTTGCAAGGCTTTATTGATTATTATAAAAATCAAATAAAATAAGTGATTTTGATTTAATGCTTGCAAGCTTTATAGTTTGCAAGTATAGAGTTGATTTTAATGGCTATACAAAAAGAAGCTGTTAAATTCAGACACAAACACCTCTTAGGCATTCAATCTCTATCTATTCCCGAAGTAAATTACATTCTTGATGAGTCAATGCAATTTGTTGACTTTAACAAAAGGGAACAAAAAAAATTAAATATCTTAACCGGCAAAACTCAAATTAATTTATTTTTTGAGTCTTCTACTAGAACTTTAAGTTCATTTGAACTTGCAGGAAAAAGATTAGGCGCTGATGTGATGAATATGAATGTATCAAACTCCGCAATCAAAAAAGGTGAAACCTTAATTGATACAGCAATGACCTTGAATGCAATGCATCCTGATGTTTTGATTATAAGACATCAAGATTCAGGAGCTGCAAATCTTTTAGCGCAAAAAGTAAATTGTTCAGTCATTAATGCAGGCGATGGTTGGAGAGAACATCCAACACAAGCATTACTTGATGCTCTCACAATTAAAATTAAAAAAGGAAAAATTGAAGGTTTGAGAATTTCAATTTGTGGCGACATAATGCACTCTAGAGTTGCACGATCAAATATCTACTTACTTAATATGTTGGGGGCTGAAGTAAGAGTGATTGCCCCTCCTACCTTAATGCCAAAAAATATTGAAAGTCTTGGAGTTAAAGCATTCACAGATATGAACAAGGGCCTTGAAGGATCTGACATCGTAATGATGCTACGACTTCAAACCGAACGTATGCAAGGATCCTACGTTCCTTCAACCAGGGAATATTATGAATTTTACGGTCTAGATTATAAAAAAATTACCAAAGCTCATCCAAACGCATTGATAATGCATCCAGGTCCAATGAATAGAGGTGTTGAAATTGACACAACTTTAGCTGACGACATCAACCGAAGTATTATCAAAGAGCAAGTTGAGATGGGAGTTGCGGTTAGAATGGCTTGTTTAAAAATTATATGCGGTAATAACAAATGAAAACGAAGCTATTAATTAATACAAGAATAATAGATCCACAAAATAATATTGATGAAGTAGGTGGAATTTTAATCGATGATAATGGAAAAATAAAAGCAATTGGAAAAAATGTAACTAAAAATAATGTTCCAAAAGATTGTGAAATTATAGATTGTAAAGGCAATATCTCAATTCCAGGAATTGTTGATATGAGAGTTTTTGTTGGAGAGCCAGGTTTTGAATATAAAGAAAATTTCAGAACTTTAAGTGAAGCAGCTCTATCAGGCGGAGTTACTTCTGTTGTAACAATGCCAAATACTATGCCAGTTATTGACAATGGCTCTATATTAGATTTCACAAAAAGAAGAGCAAAAGATAAGTCGCAAATTAAAATTTATCCCCTTGCAACTCTTACAAAAAATCTTGAGGGCAATGAAATGTCGGAGTTTGGTTTGCTTGGAATTATTGGCGCTATAGGTTTTACGGATGGAATTAAGTGCGTTCAAAACAACAGAGTAATGGATAAAATATTTAATTATTCAAAAAATCTAAATAGTTTAATTATTCAATTTCCTCAAGACAACGAACTATCAACCAACGGTTCAGTTAATGAGGGCGAGGTATCTACAAGATTAGGACTAAAAGGGATTCCAGATATAGCAGAAAAAATTATTATAGAAAGAGATTTAAGCTTATTAGAACTTTATAAAAACAGATACCATATATCCACTGTATCCTCAAAAGCATCTCTTCCAGTAATCGAAACTTATAAAAATAAAGGGTTAGAATTTACAACTGGTGTTTCAATAAATAATTTATCATTAAATGAAAATGATATTGGAGATTTTAGAACTTTCTTAAAATTATCCCCTCCTCTTAGAACTGAAAATGATCGCCTAGCTTTAATTGATGCTATTAAAAAAGGGATAATCGATGTTATCGTTTCAGATCATAAACCTGAAGATGAAGAATCAAAACGTTTACCATTTCAACAAGCAGCAACTGGAGCTTCTGGAATTGAAACTTTATTATCTCTAACTTTGGAGCTTTATCACAATCAATCTTGTGATCTCAAAACACTTATAAAAACTTTAACTTGTAATCCTGCAAAAATATTAAATATCAACGCAGGAAATTTATCAATTGGTAGTGACGCTGATATAGCAGTTGTTAATCTTGATAAGCCTTGGGTTGTTGAAAAGGAAAAAATCAAATCAAAATCAAAAAATACCGCCATTGAGAAAAGAAGAATGCAAGGTAAGGTTGAAAAAACATTTATAAACGGAAATTTAGTATTTGAGGGATAATGGACGTACTTATAGTTACTTTCTACTCTTATATATTAGGCTCCATACCTTTTGGATTAATCCTTACAAAAATTGCTGGTTTAGGTGATGTTAGAAAAATTGGGTCCGGAAACATTGGAGCAACAAATGTATTAAGGACAGGTAATAAATTTATTGCTGCTCTAACTCTTCTACTTGACGGACTCAAAGGTACTTTATCAGTTTTGATAACAACAGAGTATTACAATGAACTAACTTATTACTCAGCAGTAATTGTTTTTCTTGCTCATATTTTTCCAGTGTGGCTAAAATTTAAAGGAGGAAAAGGAGTTGCAACATTTATCGGTAGCTTATTAGTAATTAATTTTTATTTGTCGGTTGTTTTTATTAGTGCATGGTTAATTATGCTTTCAATTTTTAGAATATCGGCTGTTTCAGCATTATTAGGATATTTAGTTGTAACACTTACAGCTTTTATTTTCTTTGATCAAAAAATTTTTATATTAATTTTGTTTTATTTTGTATTTTCAATTTTCACTCATAGACAAAACATTGCTTCCTTAATAAAAGAAAAATTCTAAGCAATTATAGACTTTTTTATACAATTTTTTTTCGAAATTTGACAAAGATACAAAATTTTGACAGTTCTTCCTTTTTACTTAAAACTTATGAATTTAGTTATCGTTGAAAGTCCTGCTAAAGCAAAAACAATTAATAAATATTTAGGTTCTGATTATAAAGTCTTAGCAAGCTACGGACACGTTAGAGATCTTCCATCAAAAAATGGATCTGTTGACACGGAGCATGATTTTAAGATGATTTGGGAAATTGATCCTGGATCAAAAAAACATTTAAAAGAAATTACCGATTATGCAATTGATGCGGATAGAATTATTTTAGCAACAGATCCAGATCGCGAAGGGGAAGCTATTGCTTGGCATTTAAAATGTATTTTAGAAGAAAATAAAAAAATTAAAGATAAAAAATTTGAAAGAGTCGTATTTAATGAGATCACAAAGAAGGCAGTAGAAAATGGTATTAGCAATCCCAGAGATATTAATCCTGAGCTTGTTAATGCCTATATGGCTAGACGAGCTTTAGATTATTTAGTTGGTTTTAATATCTCCCCTATTCTATGGACAAAACTTCCAGGGTCAAAATCAGCTGGCAGAGTTCAGTCTGTTGCTCTTAGACTTATTGTTGATAGAGAGCATGATATTGAATTATTTAAGCCCCAAGAATATTGGACTTTTGCTTGTACTTTTTTAACTCAACAAAAAAAAGAATTAAACGCAAGACTTTATTCTTTTAAAGGAAATAAAATTGAAAAATTTTCATTCAAAAATGAACAGGAAATAAAAAATGTCTTAGAGCAAATTAAAAAAGAAAGTTTCAATATTGCAAGTATTGATAAGAAGCCATACCGAAGAAGTCCATATGCTCCTTTTACAACCTCTACTATGCAACAAGAGGCTTCAAAAAAATTAGGATTTTCAGCTTCAAGAACGATGCAAATTGCACAAAGACTTTATCAAGGAATTGATTTTGAAGGAGATACCGTTGGCTTAATTACTTATATGAGAACTGATGGAACTAATATTTCTCAAGATGCTGTAAAAGAATGTAGAAATTACATAGATAAAGTAATTGGTAAGAAGTACTTACCAAGCGAAGCTAGAAATTATTCAGGAAAAAAAGCAAAAAATGCCCAAGAGGCACATGAAGCAATTAGACCTACCGATATTCTAAGAACACCTGAAAAAATGAGATCTATTTTAGATAAAGATCAGGCAAGATTATACGAGCTTATTTGGAATAGAACACTTGCCTCTCAAATGGAAAATGCTGAATATGAAAGATGTACATTGGAGATATTAAATCCATCAAAATCTATAACTTTTAGAGCAACAGGATCTGTTCAAGTATTCGATGGTTTTTTAAAATTATACCAAGATGTGAAGGAAGAAGATGAGGTCGATAAAGATGAAGAAAATGATCAAAAAATATTACCAGAAGTAAAAATAAATGAAAAACTAGAAAATCCAAAATTTAATACTGAGCAACATTTTACAGAGCCGCCACCAAGATTTTCTGAGGCAAGTTTGGTTAAAAAATTAGAGGAATTGGGAATAGGAAGACCTTCCACTTATGCTAGTATTATTTCAGTATTATCAGCTAGAAACTATGTTGAGCTTATTACAAAACGTTTTATTCCTACAGATAGAGGCAAGCTTATAACAGCTTTCTTAGATAAATTATTTACTAAATATGTTGATTATAATTTTACCGCAACCCTTGAAGATAGCTTAGATGAAATTACAACAGGTAAAATTGAATATCTTAAAGTTTTAGAAAATTTTTGGAGAGAATTTTATAAAAATATTAATGAAGTTAAAGAATTAAGAACAAGAGCAGTGCTCGATTTATTAAATGAAAGCTTAGGAGATATTATTTTTGATAAAGACGCTGATGGAAAGATCTCTAAAAAATGTAAAAACTGTAATAATGGTGAACTTAGTTTAAAAAACGGGAGATTTGGAGCATTTATTGGCTGTTCAAACTATCCTGAATGTAAATTTACAAGACCTTTATCAAGAGCGAAAGCAGCTGAACAAGATTTTCTAGCTGAGCCAAAAGTATTTGGTGAAACTGATAATAAAGAAAAAATCGTTTTAAAAAAAGGAAGATTCGGCCCTTATCTACAAATTGGAAACGACGAAAAAAATCTTAGAAATGTGTCCATACCCAAAGGTATCTCTTTGGACTCATTGGATTTAGATAAATGTAAATTTTTAGCATCACTTCCGAAAGTACTAGGTCAATATCCAGAAAATTCACAGGATATTACTTTAAACGTAGGAAGATTTGGGCCATACGTAAAATGCGAAAATAAATCTGCTTCATTGGAAAACCCAGAGGATATTTTTTCTTTAGGATTAAATAGAGCAATTACTTTAATTGCCGAAGCAAAACCAGGTAGAAGAACTTCAAATGAGATCAAAAATCTAGGCGAACACCCTGAGGATAAAAAACCTGTTAAGATCATGAAAGGACAATATGGTCCTTATATTAAATATAAAACTATAAATGCTACAATTCCTGATGATAAAGATCCCGAAAATATTTCTATGGAGGAAGCTTTAGTACTGATTGCAGCAAGAATTGCTTACGATGAGACTAAGGGTAGTAAAAAAACTAGAAAGAAAAGCAAAAAAAATAAAAGTGAAGATGAGTAAAATTGAAGAAATTTTAAAAAAATTAAATATTGATATACCATCGCCTCCTAAGCCAGTTGGTAATTATGCTGCCTTTAGTAAATACGAAAAACTCATTTATATATCTGGTCAGTTACCTATTGGAGCTGATGGAAAAATAATAACTGGCAAAGTCATAAAAGATGTCTCTTTGGAACAGGCACAAAAAGCTGCTGAAATTTCAATTTTAAATGCTGTCGGACAGTTAAAAATTGCATGCAAAGGTGATCTAAATAAAGTTAAAAGCTGCATTCGAATAAGTGGTTATGTAAATTGTTTAGAAAATTTCTCAGATCATGCAAAAGTTATTAATGGAGCATCTGACCTAATTGCAAAAATATTTTCATTTAATCTTCACTCTAGAATTGCAATAGGCTGCAATTCTTTACCTTTAAATGCCTGCGTTGAAATTGAAAGTATCTTTGAGATTAATTAAGCTTTTATTTTAACTTTAACTTTATATTCAATTAAAATTTTATCTAAAATTTTTTGTTCTGTTTTAGACAAAACGTACTCAGATTCCTTATATTTATTGGATAATTTTCGAATAAATTCATCTAAATAGGCTTTTCCTTTTTTTTCTTCTAATTCATTATAGAGAGAATTTAGTTCTTTAGTTTTGGTTATGTGTAAATTTTTATAATTATTTTCGTTTGGGTAAATAATAATATTCTTTTGAATGCTTGCTATTTCTGTTGCAAGTATTGATAACTTTTCTTCTATTTTTTTAACCTTATTTGAAAATAATCCAAACATATTTACTGAACTGTTTTACTAATTGTTTTTTTTGATGTTTTTTCAATTTTATTAATCTCAAAAACAAGAATATCATCTTTGGCATCAACTAAAACATGACCGCCGTTTATTAATTTTCCATGAATAAGTTCATCAGCTAAGGGTTTTTTAATTTTTTCATCGATAACTCTATTTAGTGGTCTAGCTCCCATTTTTTCATCAAATCCTAACTTGGAAATTAAATTACTTGCTTTATCAGTTAAATTTATAATCACATCTCTCTCACCCAGTTGAGTTTCCAGTTCTATTACAAATTTTTCAACAATTTTTTTAACAGTATCTTTGTTTAAAACGTTAAATTGAACAATAGAGTCCAATCTATTTCTAAATTCAGGTGAAAATATTTTATTAATAGATTCTAAATCTCCATCTTTATTAACGCTTTTGTTAAATCCTATCTGAGATTTCTGCAAATCCTCTGCTCCGGCATTAGTTGTCATAATTAATATGATATTTCTAAAATCTATTTTTTTTCCATTTTGGTCAGTTAATTTTCCATAATCCATAATTTGCAACAAAACATTATAAACATCTGGATGAGCCTTTTCTATTTCATCGATTAAAAGAACTGCATAAGGATTTTTATCAACTTTTTCAGAAAGTAATCCCCCTTGATCAAAACCAACGTATCCTGGAGGGGCGCCGATTAATTTTGAGACTGAATGTCTTTCCATATATTCTGACATATCAAATCGAATAAGTTCAATACCAAGAACTTTTGCAAGTTGTTTTGCAAGTTCTGTTTTTCCAACTCCTGTCTGCCCTGAAAACATATAGTTTCCAATAGTACGATTACTATCTCGTAGACCTGATCTTGACAGTTTGATTGAGGATACTAGACTATCAATTGCAAGGTCTTGTCCGAAAATAACTCTTTTTAAATTTTTATCTAAATCTTTTAAATACATCCTGTCATTAACAGAAATATTCTTTTCAGGAATTTTTGTAATTTGAGAAACTATTCTTTCGATATCCTCAATATCTAATATTTTTTTTCTCTGATTTTCAGATTTTAAAACTTCCGAGGAACCTAATTCGTCAATAATATCAATTGATTTATCAGGTAACTTTTTATTACCAATATATTTGCTCGATAAATCTACAGAGGCTTTGATTGCAGCGTCGGTAAATTTAACATTATGGAATTTTTCATACTTTGATCGAATTCCATACATGATTTTGTAAGCCTCATCTATTGTAGGCTCCGGTACATCAATTTTTTGAAATCTTCTCTGCAGTGCTCTGTCTTTTTCAAAAAATAATCTGTACTCATTATATGTTGTGGATCCAATACATCTTATATTTCCAGCCTGTAAAGCAGGCTTAAGCATATTTGAAGCATCCATGGAACTTCCGGAAGTTGAGCCAGCTCCAACCAATGTATGGATTTCATCAATAAATAAAATATAATTTTTATTTTTTTCTATTTCCTTAATAATTAATTTAAGACGCTCCTCAAAATCTCCTCTGTATCTAGTCCCTGCAATTAATGTTCCCATATCAAGTGAAAAAATTACATGTGATTTTAAAATTTCAGGCACTTCATTATTAAAGATTTTCAACGCAAGTCCTTCAACAATTGCTGTTTTTCCAACACCGGGATCACCTACTAATAAAGGATTATTTTTAGTTCTTCTGCATAAAATTTGAGCTAAACGATCTACTTCAACGACTCTTCCTATTAAACGATCTATTTTATTTTGTTCAGCTTTTTTATTTAAATTAACACAGTAGGTTTCTAATGGAGAATTAGTTGCTGCTTTATTATTATTTTGCGATGATGAATTATCAAAAGAACCTCCGTATGCAAAATTATCAACTTTTGTAATTCCATGGGAAATAAAATTAACTACATCATAACGTGTAACTTCTTGTTCTTGTAAAAAGAATGTAGCATGACTTTCTCTTTCAGCAAATAAAGCAACTAATATATTGGCACCTGTAACTTCATTTTTTCCTGAAGACTGGACATGAACAATCGATCTTTGAATAACTCTTTGAAAACTTGCTGTGGGCTGAGGCTCTAACTTAGTATCTGAAGTAACTATGTTATCCAACTCATTATCAATATAAAATTCTAAATTTT
>Ga0255201_1000100_pt1 | contig 18295 bp, 14 predicted proteins | sample Miss_Atlam_RepC__2_FD_189948 | JGI IMG/M metagenome (GOLD analysis project Ga0255201, IMG submission 189948) | Freshwater microbial communities from Mississippi River, Louisiana, United States - Miss_Atlam_RepC_8h | ecosystem: Environmental > Aquatic > Freshwater > River | place: USA: Louisiana...
ACTGAGGTAATTGATGAAATAACTCTGGAATACCAGGGAACTCCTAATGGAAAGTCTTGATTGATTGGAGCAGCTCCTTGGGCTTCAGGGTCAATTGTTGGTTTTGCTCCCAAAATTATGTATTGCCTCTCACCTGGTAGAACAAAGTGGAGACGATTTCTTGCCTCGCTCTTCACATAATCTGGATCACGCCATCTCTGAAGCTCAGCTCTAGCTTCCTCTAACTTCTTATAATTTGAATCAAGATCGGCTTCAAGGGCGCTGATTTGTGCTCTTTGCGCAAAATACTGTTGCGTTGGAGGAGCAAGAGTAACTGCGACAATGAATAAAACTAGAAAGAGAATTAGTAATCGAGTTGAGATTCCTCGTTTTGCGGCAAAGCTTTCTAGGGTCCTAGGAAGCGAGATTTTGTTGCGCTTCATAGCCTCTCCTTACTTGCTCTAAAAATTGCTTAGCGCGAAGTAAAACGAGGAAATGCTTCACGGCCAGCATATTGAGCCTTTGAACCAAGTTCCTCTTCAATTCGCAGTAATTGATTGTACTTAGCAACTCTCTCGCTACGAGCAGGAGCGCCAGTTTTAATCTGACCGCAGAGAGCTGCCACTGATAAATCTGCAATTGTGGTGTCCTCAGTTTCTCCTGAGCGATGACTCATCATCGAGCGATATCCAGCCTTATGGGCCATATCAACGGCAGCTAGAGTTTCAGTAAGGGTTCCAATTTGATTGACCTTAACAAGCAGGGCATTGGCACAACCCTGGCTAATTCCTTGAGCTAGGCGAGTTGGGTTAGTGACAAATAGGTCATCGCCCACTAATTGAACATTTGCTCCCATCGCTTTAGTTATATCAGCCCAACCACTCCAATCATCTTCTGAGAGTGGATCTTCAATTGATAACAATGGATAGGAGTCAAGTAATCCTTGATAATAGTTAATCATCTCAGTTGCGCTTAGGCTTGAACCTTCGAAGCGATAACTACCATCTTTATAGAATTCAGTTGCAGCAACATCCATTGCAAGACCAATATCGCTTCCCATCTTGTAGCCAGCTTTCTCTACAGCTTCAATGATTAAATCAAGTGCTGCGCGATTACTCTCAAGATTTGGCGCAAAACCGCCCTCATCGCCAATGCTTGTGGCAAGACCACGTTTTTTTAATACTGACTTAAGTGATTGATATATCTCAGCTCCATAGCGCAAGCCCTCTTTAAATGTTGGGGCGCCAATTGGTGCGATCATAAATTCTTGGATATCAACATTTGTATCAGCATGGGCACCACCATTTAAAATATTCATCATTGGAATCGGCAGAAGTGTCGCTTTCTCCCCACCTATGAATTTATAAAAAGGTAGCTTCTTGCTTACCGCAGCAGCCCTTGCAACTGCTAGCGAGACTCCAAGGATGGCATTTGCGCCAAGTGATGATTTATTGACTGTGGCATCAAGTGCAATCATCTTTTCATCTAAGCCTTTTTGGTCTAAGCCATCCTTACCAATTAAAGCTGGCGCAATCTTTGTCCTGACGTTTTCTACCGCTCCAGATACTGACTTTCCTAAATATCTTGAGCCACCATCTCTTAACTCTGCGGCTTCAAAAGCTCCAGTTGAGGCTCCGCTTGGAACTGCTGCTCGCGCCCAAGAACCATCTTCTAATTGGACATCTACTTCAACCGTTGGATTTCCTCTTGAATCAAGGATTTCTCTTGCGGTAATGGATTTAATCGCTGAATTTGTGCTCACAGGCCTGAAGTCTAGCCTGATTCTTCTTGACTCATTGCATCACGATATTTGAGTGCAGCTTTGCGTAGCGCAACCTCAGGATCAAGATTATTTGCTATCGCCCATGAGATTAGGGATAGGAGTTGATCTCCAAGCACAGCTTCACTTACTTCAATCTTTTCTTTCGGATGCTCTGGGGTTGAAAGTTCATTCTTGCTGGCCCGATAAATCAATTTGCTAGCAAGAGCTAATGAAGGTTGACCAGTTGGAACTCCATCATGAGCGCTGGTTCTAGACTTTTCTTTCCGCTTAATCTCTTCCCAATTTTCTAATACTTCAGCGCTGGAATCTACTTTGGCATCTGAGAAGACATGAGGATGGCGTGAGATCAATTTTTCTATTATTGCTTTAGCAACATCATCAATGTTGAAGGGCTTTTCTTCATGTTCTTCAGCAATCCTTGAGTGGAAATAAACTTGCAGGAGAATGTCTCCCAACTCTTCACGCATATCTTCACGATTACCGTTCTCAACCGCTTCAATAAACTCATAAGATTCTTCAAGTAAATATTTAAGTAGCGATTGATGGCTCTGCTCACTATCCCAAGGACATCCCCCAGGAGATCTAAGGGTGTCCATCACCTGAGCAAGTCGTGCTAGATTTTCATAAGCCATCTTTAAGCGCTTTGTTAATTAATCATTAACAGCATCGCCGGCAGGCTCTGCAGCAACAACAGTTAAACTCGTTGAATCCCAGGTGCCATATCGAGGATTAACCTCAACGCTAAGAGCTGTTGCCTTATCTGTAACAATTTTTTGGATTAAGTCATTAACTTCGGCTTCGCTAACTCCCGATGCAATCGCGCCATCAGTTATCTTGCGAAGGATTAAATCTCTACGAAGAACATTATCTAGAGATGTTGAGGGAATTGAAGCGCTCACAAGTACATTCGGAAGGTTTTCCTCGCCTCCGATATTGGCATAGATCTCAATCTTGTAGGCATCAATTTCTGCTTGATCGATTTCAATTTTCTCTTCTTTGGCAACTTGATTAATAATCAAATTAGAGATCATGTAGGAAAGTTGTGAGCGAGTTAAAGCTTCTCCGCTCTCAAGACTCATCTGAGTTGTATCAATACCTTCGCGCTCTGCAAGGATTAAATCAACCTGGTCTTGTAGCTCAGCAATTGTTATCTTCTCATCTCCAATAGTTGCAGCTGAATCGACCTGAGAGCAGGAAGATAGAGCTAGCGCCAATATGGCGATAATGGGTGCTAGAAACTTCTTCACAGGATTCTCACTTTCCTAAGGGGCGTTCAAGGAGAGTTTTGGCTAACTCAACCGCCCAATCAATGAGAGAAGTATCCCCTATTTCTTCCGCCTCTGATACCCAGGCAGCAGTTTGCGGACGAGCAATCATCACAACTTGGGTAACCGACTTCACAATTGAGCCAGGATAGAGGCGCTGAATTTTCAACTCTAACGATTCACTTGGCAGAAGTGGTGCAATTTTTACATAGCGGCCCTGCACTGCAAAGTCTTGAATCTTTCGCTCCTTTAAGTACGTGCGTAGTCGAGCGATGCGCAGTAAATTCTCGGCCTCTTTAGGAAGAGCACCAAAGCGATCACTTAACTCCTCACCAATCTTTGTGATCTCATCCTCATCCTTTGTATCTGCAAGTCTTCGATATAGATCAAGACGGAGTCGATCAGATGGAACATATTCAGCAGAGAGATGAGCGGTGACGGGTAATTCAACTTTACAATCAGTTAATTCTTGCCCGCCATCTATAAATCCTGCTTTGTACTCATTAACAGCATCTCCAACCATGCGCATATATAGATCAAATCCCACATCTGCAATGTGACCAGATTGCTCGCCGCCAAGAAGATTTCCTGCCCCCCTAATCTCTAAATCTTTAAGAGCTACGCGCATTCCGGCGCCAAGTTCTGTGTTCTGAGCAATTGTGCTCAATCGATCAAGTGCAACTTCACTCATAGCTCTATCAATTGGATAAAAGAAGTAGGCATAAGCACGCTCTCGTGAGCGCCCAACTCTTCCTCTAAGTTGATGAAGTTGAGATAGTCCAAAGAGATCTGCGCGCTCAACAATTAGAGTATTAGCATTTGCTACATCTATGCCATTTTCAACAATTGTGGTGCAGACTAAAACATCAAATTCTCGATTCCAAAAACCTACAACTACCTGCTCTAGATTTGTCTCACTCATCTGCCCATGGGCGATAGCCACGCTTGCTTGAGGCACCAATCTTCTGATCTTGGCTGCTACATCATCAATTGATTCCACGCGATTATGTATGTAAAAGACTTGGCCATCTCGCAGCAGTTCTCGATGAATCGCTGCTGCTACTTGCTTTTCATCATATGCGCCAACATAAGTTAGTACTGGATGGCGCTGCTCTGGTGGAGTTGTTATTGTGGACATTTCGCGAATACCTGTAATGGCCATCTCGAGAGTTCTAGGAATTGGAGTTGCAGACATAGCCAGAACATCAACACTTGCTCTTAATTTCTTTAACTTCTCTTTATGTTCAACACCAAATCTCTGTTCCTCATCAACAATAATCAAACCTAAATCTCTAAAGGCAACATCTTCTGAGAGCAATCTATGGGTACCAATGACGATATCTACACCGCCACTAGCAAGGCCGGCTAGCGTTTCACTAATCTCCTTACTTGTTGCAAAACGTGATAGAGCTGAAACAGTTATTGGAAATCCGCTATAGCGCTGGGTAAATGTTGCCAGGTGTTGCTGAGCAAGAAGAGTTGTTGGAACTAAAACTGCCACTTGCTTTGCATCTTGAACTGCTTTGAATGCTGCCCTAATGGCAATCTCCGTCTTTCCATATCCCACATCGCCACAGATAATTCGATCCATTGGATATGGACGTTGCATATCCTCTTTGACTTCATTAATAGTCACTAATTGATCTGGAGTTTCAACATAGGCAAAGGAGTCCTCTAGTTCTCGCTGCCACGTGGTGTCAGGTGAGAAAGCAAATCCAGGAGAGCTAGTTCTTGCAGCATAGAGACGAATCAATTCGCCAGCAATTTCTTTAACTGCCTTCTTGGCTCGACTTTTAGCTTTGATCCACTCCCCGCCACCAATTCGATGTACTGCTGGAGCTTCACCACCAATGTAGCGCGTGATCTGTTCTAAAGAATCAGTTGGAACATAGATCCGATCGGCAGGATGGCCTTTTTTTGAAGAGGCATATTCAATTACCAAATACTCCCTAGAAATTCCTGCGACATCCCGCTGAACTAATTCAAGATATCTGCCAACGCCGTGTTGTTCGTGAACCACATAATCACCGCTCTTTAGCTCGAGAGGATCAATGCTTGCCTTTCTCTTGGATGGCATCCGTGAAGTTGCTGCGCGCAGGTCTTTATTTCCAGTGATATCAGCTTCAGTAAGAAAGACAATCTTTTGTTCTTGATCAATAAATCCATGTCGAATTACGGTAGATGTTAAATACAACTTATCTAGCGATAGATCTGGGCTTAACTTTTCAACTATGGCAACTGCAATATCGCCATCTGCAAATATGTCTCGATAACGCTCAAGAATGCCAATACCTTCCAAGGAGATCACCACTAAAAATCCTTGGCTAATCCATGTTTTAACTTGCTGGATAAGCTTTTCAAAATTATTTTTAAATGGCTCCACTACGATAAATTGATTGATTTGTAAATCTTCGGGAGTGCCGTATGAGTTGATATAACGCCAGATAATTCCATTGTCTGTGGCGTATGAAGTGACTTCACTTAATTCTAAAAATCCACCAGTAGATAGCTCCTGGCGAAGCGGTGTGTTAAATCTTTCATTCTCTCCTTGAGCTAGGGCAGCGTTAGACCACGCAGCTTCAAGAAACTCTGCATTAGTGCTAATTAAGTCTCTAACTCGTAGAGCAATTCGCTCTTGCTCAAGACTTATTACTTCATAGCCTTTAGGAAGGAGTTCAAGTAGCGGCACCAACTTCTTAGATAAGACTGAAAGTAATGATTCAAGGCCTTGGCTATAAATTCCCTCTGCTGCCTTATTACAGATTTCACTTATCTCTGGATATTTTCCTGCTAATTTTCGAGCCCGTTCTGCCACCTCTGGAGTAAGGATCAACTCTCTACAAGGAATTAGGTTAAGGATTCCTTCCGCTAATGCAAAGGTTCGTTGATCGCTAACTTCAAAATACTTGATCTCCTCTATCTCATCGCCAAAGAATTCAATTCGAACTGGGTGGTCTGCAAGTGGCGGGAATAGATCAATGATTCCGCCTCTTACTGCAAAGTCTCCGCGCCGCTCCACCATATCCACACGGTTATAGGCGCGATGGGTCAATTCTTGAATCAACTCTGAAAAGTTCTGTTGCCTGCCGCTTTGAATACTTAACATCGGCATTTCAATTATTTCTTGATTAATAGGTTGTAGTAGTGCCCTTGCAGTTGTTACTACAACTCTGGTTTTATCTAGATTTATAAGAGTATCTATTCGCCTTGCCACAGTATCGCTATTAGGACTTAAGCGTTCATGAGGCAAACTTTCCCAAGCTGGAAATTCTGCTACCTGATCTACTAACTCTGATAATTGCAGGGCAATCTCTGATGCCCTAGAGCTTGAATGAGTGATTACTAACTGCGGAGCTTTTTTACTTCTTTCAGCAATTAAGAATGGAAGAGCTGGTGCTGGAGCGATTACTGCAACTTCACTCTGCTCCAAGGCAAGCTCTGTTGTTTCAGATAGCGAGATAAAGCCCGCTAGCTTTCCACTCACTTTGATTTGCTCCCTCTTCTCTTGAATTACGCTCAACGCCGATTAGCCCCGATTTCATAGAGGGCAGGGGTGCTGCTTCCAAGATGAAAGGGGCTTATCTGTAAAACGCGGCGTAATTCTATCGTGCCATTATTAGCCCGTGTCCGTGCCTACTTCTGCCGAAGAAAATCTCTCACTTAGAAGTGATGTCCGCCGTTTAGGCGATCTTTTAGGCCAATCTCTAGCTCGCCAAGATGGTCAAGAGCTTCTTGATTTAGTGGAGCTGGTTAGAAAGTCAGTGCGCGAAGGCGGAGGCGAAGATCTCCTTCAATCAATATCGGCAGATCAATCAGTGAAATTAGTAAGGGCATTTAATGTCTACTTCAATTTAGCAAATGTTGCTGAACAAGTTCACCGCTCAAGAATTCTGGCAAGAGAGCGTATTAAAGGTGGCTCCTGGTTAAGTAGGGCTGTCGATAATATTTTGGCTGCCGGTAAGAGCTCTGAAGGCTTTACCAGTCAAGATATTGAAAAGTGGTTGAAGAATTTTCAAGTTCGACCAGTATTTACAGCGCACCCAACTGAAGCTGCTCGTCGTTCAGTACTTGGAAAACTCTCGACTATCTCTGAGTTATTAGATAAAAGTGATAGCCCAACTCGTGACCGACGTCTTGCTGAATCAGTAGATCTTCTCTGGCAAACCGATGAGTTAAGACTTGGAAGACCAGAGCCACTTGATGAGGCAATTAATGCTCTCTACTATCTTGATGATCTTTTCAGACTAACAATTCCTGAAGTTCTTGAAGACTTCTCTCGGGAAATATCAAGGCTTGGAATAACAGTTTCGCCAAGAGATTCAGTTCTAAAATTCGGTTCTTGGATTGGCGGAGATCGAGACGGTAATCCAAACATAACTCCTGAGGTCACCAAAGATGCAATTGTGCTCCAGATGGGCCATGCGATAAGAGTTCTAAATGAAGTAATGGATGAACTTCGTCAGGCCTTATCTGTTTCAACCAAGATTGCTGGAACATCAAAGCAACTACTTGATTCTGTTGCTAAAGATTTAGAGAACCTGCCAGAAATTGAGCCTCGTTTTAGAAGAATAAATGTTGAAGAGCCTTACCGACTAAAAGCCACTGCAATTGGTCATCGCTTATTACTAACTAGAAGTAGACACCAAAACGGCACTGAGCATCAAGCAGGGCGTGATTATGCAAATACCAAAGAGCTAATCGATGATTTGATGTTGATGTATGACTCACTAATGCAAAATCGTGGCGAATTAATAGCCAAAGGCTTACTGGAGCGCACGATACGAACAATCTCAGCATTTGGTCTGACTCACGCAACTATGGACGTTAGAGAGCACTCTCAGGCTCATGCCAATGCGATTCAATCGCTCTTTAGCCAAACTAGTTATCTCCAACTCTCCCCTGAAGAAAAAGCTGATTTTCTTACCCATGAACTCACCCAAGCTAGGCGAGATAACTCAAAACTTAACGACTTAGATGGAAAGACTCTTAGAACCTTTGTGGCAATAAAAGAGCTACAAGCACGTTTTGATCCATCAGTAATTGAAACCTACATAGTCTCAATGACAAAAGGCCATGAGGATGTCTTAGCTGCGCTATATCTAGCTAAGGAAGCTGGACTTGTAGATATTGAAAGTGGAAAAGCTGATATTGATGTTGCACCACTACTTGAAACTGTTGCCGAACTTAGAGCGGCTGGAGATATTTTAGAAAAACTCTTAAGTAATAAAGTTTATCGCCAATATGTGAAATTACGCGGCGATATTCAAGAGGTAATGCTTGGCTATTCTGATTCAAATAAAGATGCAGGTATTGCTACAAGCCAGTGGGAGATCCATCAAGCGCAGCGAAAACTTAGAGATGTTGCTGGAAAATATGGCGTTAAGTTAAGACTATTTCATGGTCGCGGTGGATCTGTCGGCCGCGGCGGCGGACCAACTTATGACGCCATCATCGCTCTTCCTTGGGGAACTCTAGATGGACAGATAAAAATGACTGAGCAAGGCGAAGTCATCTCAGATAAGTACGCACTTCCAGCTCTTGCAAGAGAAAATGTTGAATTAACCCTTGCTGCAGCTCTAGAGGCAACGATACTTAATCGCTCTGCTCGTCAATCTCCAGAAGATCTTGCCAAGTGGAATTCAGCGATGGAATCAATTAGCTCAGCGGCTTTTACTAGATATCGCTCGCTAGTTGAAAACCCAGAGCTTGCTAATTATTTTTATCAATCAACTCCTGTTGAACAGTTGGGAAATCTCTTTTTAGGCTCTCGCCCCTCAAGAAGGCCGGATGCAAGCGCTGATTTATCATCACTTCGAGCAATTCCTTGGGTATTTGGTTGGACTCAATCACGACAGATTGTCCCTGGCTGGTATGGAGTGGGAAGTGGCCTTAAGGCCGCTCGTTTAGCAGGCCACTCATCAAGCATGGCAGCCATGCTAAAAGATTGGCATTTCTTTAGAACATTTATAAGCAATGTGGAGATGACCATCGCTAAAACCGATTTAGAGATGGCTAGTAAATATGTTTTGGCCTTAGTTGATCCATCACTACATTACTTTTTAGATGACATCAAGGCAGAGTTTGAATTAACGGTTAATGAGATATTGCTACTAACGGGCAAGAAAAATATTTTGGCCGATCAAGAAATTCTTGCTCAAACTCTTCAAGTTCGTGATGCCTACCTTGCTCCCCTACATCTACTACAAATTTCGCTGCTAAAGAAAGTCCGTGAGGGAAGTAGTGATCCCTTAAACACTAGGGCTTTACTATTAACGATTAATGGAGTGGCTGCAGGACTTAGAAATACTGGTTGATTACTTGTTAAAGGAGTTTTGAGCCTTCTCAATTCCTTGCGTAATAAGAAGCTCAACGGCATCAATACCTCTTTGCAGGAATAGATCTAAATCTTTTCGCTCAGCAGATGAGAATGGCTTTAAAACATAATCAGCTGGATCTTGCTCGCCGATTGGCCGGCCAATACCAAGTCTGATGCGATAGTAATCAGGGCTAGATAGCCCAGAGGTAACGCTCTTAAGGCCATTATGGCCATTATCCCCACCGCCAAATTTAAGTCGGATAGATTGAAACGGTATATCTAACTCATCGTGAGCGATGATTATGTGATCGCTACTTACCTTAAAGAAGTTAGCAAGAGAGCTTGTTGGACCGCCAGATTCATTCATATAGCAGCGAAGCGTTGCTGCAATTAGCAAGACTCGTTGAGCGCCAACTCCAAGGCTAATCTCAGCAATATCTGCACGAGATTTATGAGAAGAAAACTTAACTCCAGCCTTTTTGGCAGATTCTAATACTAAAGCTGCGCCAATATTATGGCGCGTTTTTTCGTACTCTTTGCCAGGATTACCAAGGCCAATTAGAAGCCATCGGTTGGAAGAAGCTCCACCTTTATCCTTGTTTGATCTGCCAAACATGAAGCAAGGTTAGCCCTTTATTTTTCTTTACTCTCCTCAGCAGGTGCACCTTCAGCAGGAGCAGCAGCAGCGGCCGCAGCTTCACCTTCAGCTGGGGTAGCGGCGACAGGGGCAACTTCTTCAAACGCCACGCGAACCGATAGATGGATAACAGTCATCTTTGGATCGCTCTTAAGGATTACACCTTCAGGAAGTGTTACCTCTGAAGCTGTCTTTGAATCTCCTGCCATCAAGCCTTCAATATCAAGATCAAGTGATGCTGGAATTGCTGTTACATCGACTTCAACTTCAATGGTGTTATGTACGTGCTCCAAAATACCTTCTGGATCATACTTACCATGGGTGTGAACTGGCACGTGAACTACAACGCGCTCACCACGACGAACAATAATTAAATCAATGTGTTCCAAAGTTCCTTTAAGAGGATTACGAACGATTGACTTGGGAAGCACTAGCTCTTGCTTCTCACCTAAATCAACATTTAGAAGAACGTTAGAGGTCTTTATTGCTACTCCAACTTCGCGTGCTGGAAGAGAGATGTGTATTGGCTTCTCACCATGTCCATAGATAACTGCTGGAACGCTGCCATCGCGACGGATTCTTCTTGATGCGCCTTTTCCGAATTCACTACGGAGCGCGCCTTTAATTGAAACTTCAGCCATTTTCTTGCCTTTCGTCGATAACGGGGGATTCCCCCTCGCCTTAAGTGATGCGAAGGCTACCTAAAGGCAATTAGAAGCGCAAAACCGGGCTCAACTACCGCCTTAAACGACGAGTAATTCGCCAGATAAGAATTAGCAGAATTACACCTGCTGCCAAATACCATGGTGTGAAAGCTGATTTTGCGTGACTATCTAGATCTGGATCGATCGCTCCTGCCATTCTTGGTAATTCGATGGTTGAAACAACTCCGGCATGATCTGAAGGGAAACAAATCTTGCTCCCGCAATTCCACACTCCGGATCCATCTGGCCAGACATTGCCAATTATCTTTGAACTTACTGTGGCATAAACATTTTTAGTGAAAATATAATCTAGACGATCTGTAAATCCATATTGATTACCAAGTTGATTAGCAATCTTTGCTCGCTTCTTATCAGGACCATCTAGAAGAGCTGATGCTCCCCAGGTGAAGTAGCGTGCGTTTTTAGCATCAGGTGAAGCATTCTCAAATCCAGCTTCAATCATTGTCGAGTAGGCGTTGCACTTAGCTCCACCAGAAGTTGGACAAGTGTCACTAACAACTGGTTGCTCACCTGGGTTAGGTTCATCAACTCCTCTTGGATCTCGATAATCGGCATTGAAATCTCCAAGAATGATAATTGGCATCTTGGCATCTTTGAGATCAGCAACTAATTGCTGAGCTTGAATAGCAGAATTTGGAATCTTATTATCATCCCAGATTGATTCAAGATGAGTTGTAATAACCCTAACTACTGAGTCTTGAACCTTAAAATCAGCCCAGCTATATCCACGGTAGATCTTCATCAATACTGGAACTATGGAATAACTTGCTTCATATTCGCTATTTCCAACTTGGATTATCTGAGATTTCACATCGTCTCTCACTAAGAGAGCATCGCCAATAACAAAGCCGCAGGCTGCGCTATCTTGACCAAATATTGGATTAAAAACTTCTGGATCAACTACTTTAGTTAGGTAGGGAATAGCACCGATTGAATAGCCTGGATTAAAGGCTTTGACGCCATTAGCAGAGGCTATTGAGTAAGAAAGTCCCGAACTCTTTGTAGCAGCTATCAAATCATCAAGGAAGTTATAGATTTCAACTTCTGGGCCAAAGAAATCTTTCTTGCAACGCCAAGAAGTAGCCTCTTGAATCCCTATTATTTCTGGGCGATCCTGCAGGATTTCATTGGCTAATTTTGGAGCTCTAGCTTTGAAATTTGTCTGCTTCATCTGATCCCACATAAATTGAGCTGCGGCTGGAAAATTAGGAATCAAGTCAAGTGCCACCCCAACATCTGCGCCAAGATAGATATTTCTTGACATCACTGTTATTCGATAGGGCTCATTTGATTGGGCAGGTGCAAGTGGAAGTAGAAAGAATGCGCAGAGAAGAAGAGAGAGCCAGCGCAGCCTTGCTCGTTTAGGAGTGGCCATCAAAGAGGCTCGTAACAGAGCCATCTTCAAATACTTCACGAATTGCTCTACCTAAAAGAGGTGCGATAGATAGAACAGTCAGAGTTGGAAATCTTGATTCCTCAGGTATTGGAAGAGTATTTACAACTACTACTTCTTTTACTCTGGAGTTAGCTAGGCGCTCTGCTGCAGGGCCAGAAAAAACTGGATGAGTTGCCGCAACGATTACCTCTTTAGCTCCTGCGTCATAGAGGGCATCTATCGCTTTTGTTATGGTGCCAGCAGTATCAATCATGTCATCGATAACTACGCAGGTCTGTCCTGAGACATCACCAACTACGCGTCCGGTAATTGCTTCATTTGGAATTCTTGGATCACGTGTCTTGTGAATAAAGGCAATCTGAGCTCCGCCTAATAGATCGCTCCATCGCTCTGCCACTCGCACTCGTCCTGAGTCTGGAGAGACGATAGTTAACCTTGAGCGATCAACCTTTGAACCAACGTAATTCGCTAGAAGTGGTAGCGCAAATAAGTGATCTACTGGACCATCAAAAAATCCTTGAATCTGTGAGGTATGTAGGTCCACTGTCATTAAACGATCAGCGCCTGCAGTTTTAAATAAATCTGCCATTAAACGAGCAGATATCGGCTCTCTGCCTCTATGTTTCTTATCTTGTCTGGCATAGCCATAGAAGGGAGCAATAACAGTAATTCGCTTAGCTGATGCTCGCTTAAGGGCATCAACCATTATTAGTTGTTCCATGATCTGCTTATTTACTGGAGCGGTATGGCTTTGAATTACGAAGGCATCACAGCCACGAACGCTCTCTTCGAATCTAATAAATATTTCACCATTAGCAAAGTCATATGCAGATGTGGGGGTAATTGGAATACCAAGTTCTGATGCCACCTCATCAGCTAATTCAGGGTATCCACGTCCGGTAAAGAGACGGAGACGTTTTTCGGAGCTGAGACGTAGTTCGTTACTCATTTCGACCCTTCTTTCTTGGCTGCCGCTTCTGCTGACTTACTGCCTTTTCTCCTCTTTAAAACCCAGCCGAGGATATTAGATTGTCGAGCTCTTCCTATCCCTAGCGCTCCGGGAGGAACATCTTGAGTAATAACTGATCCAGCTGCCGTATATGCGCCATCACCAATGCTTACTGGCGCCACCAACATGGAATCACTGCCAATTCTTACATGATCACCAATTACGGTCTGGTGTTTTTCAACTCCGTCATAGTTAACAATCACTGTTGCAGCGCCGATATTAGTCTCTGTTCCAATTGTGGCATCTCCCACATATGAAAGATGTGGAACTTTAGATCCTGATCCGATTGTTGAATTCTTAATCTCAACAAATGAGCCAACACGAACCTGCTCTGCAAGCACTGTTCCACTTCGTAGATGGGTATATGGGCCAACTTGGGCAGATTCTCCAATTTGTGAGCTCTCACAATGTGATTCAAATACTCGCGCATGCGCGCCTACCTCGCAATTAATCAGAGTAGTTCGCGGTCCAATTACAGCTGCTCTTCCAATTTTTGTACTGCCCTTAATTGCACTACCTGGCTCAATAGTGACATCAATATCAATTTCACTTGTTATATCAATCCATGTACTCATCGGATCTGTAATAGTTACTCCACTTTGCATTAATGCATCGCAAATTCGAGCATTCATTATGAAACCAGCTTGGGAGAGCTGGGAGCGATCATTAATCCCTAGAATCTCAGTAAAATCTGGAGTTTCAAACGCTGAGACTTTCTTGCCCTCAGACTTCAAGATGCCAATCACATCAGTTAGATACTCTTCTTGCTGCGCATTATTTTTACCTATTTTGCCTAGCGCTGCTACTAAATCTGCCGCGGCAAAAATATAGACCCCTGAGTTAATCTCAGAGGTCTGCTTTTGAATCTCTGTGGCATCTCTTTCTTCAATTATTTCTGCCAGATCTCCATTTGCTTCTCGCAATACTCGACCATATCCACTTGGATCTGGCATGTTGGCACTCAATACAGTGGCGCTCGCTCCAGTTGAGACATGGTGTTTGAGTAATTCTCTTAGTGTTGCGCCGGTGAGTAATGGAGTATCGCCAGCGCAGACTAAAACTGTTCCAGATGGGTTAGAGCCAGCTAGGGCGATCTTTACAGCATGGCCAGTTCCGCCGCGAACTTCTTGATAGATTGTTTTAGCATTTGGTGAAATTTGACTTAGATGCTGGATTAAATCCTCTTTATTTGCCCCAACGACAACCCTAAACTCTTTAGCTGCTAATGGCTCAATTGCCTTGATGACATGTGCGATTAGAGATCGACCGGCAATTTCGTGGAGAACTTTGGCGCGAGAGGATTTCATTCGTTTGCCCTCGCCAGCAGCGAGGAGTATTGCGAGATCCAGCTGGTTCAACTCCCCACCTCTCTGCGCTCCTGGCCCTATTCTATTTAATTTTTGAACTATCTCTTTCCCGCTTAATTCTTGCTCCTCCACCAGGTATCGATCCTGGACCCTGGGCTTCAAAGGCCCATGTGCTAGCCACTACACAATGGAGGAACCTGAATTCTATTGCCTCAGGCTCAATGCTCCATAACAGCTGATTTTTATAGGCTCTCAATCACTCGAGCTCCAGGCACCGGCCCGGATGCTCTAACCACATTACCCACTACTCCGCTTGAGGTCAGTGCAACAACAAGATCTAGCGCATGATCTTCATGCTCTGCCAAAAATGCCACGCTAGGACCTGAGCCAGAGACAATTCCACCAAGGGCGCCATAATCCAGACCAACATCAAGAATTAGACGAAGCGCTGGTTTTAGTGAACATGCTGCTGCTTGCAAATCATTACTTAGCGCTTTACCAAGTCTATTGCTATCTCCAGAACTAAGTGCTTGCAAGAGTGCATCACTAATTTGTGGTGGAGCAACTTGTAGACCTTCACGTAGGCGATCGCATTCACTATATACCGCAGGAGTTGATAATCCAGAGCTAGAGAGAGCAAGAACCCAACTATATGTTCCTCGAGAAAGTACTGGAGTTATCTGATCTCCTTTGCCTGTTCCTATGGCTGTTCCACCCGAGATAGTAAATGGAACATCTGCTCCAAGTTCTGCTCCGATTTTTTCCATATCGTTTCGTTTCAATCCAAGATTAAAGAGGGCATCCATTCCAACTATTGCTGCCCCTGCGTTAGCGCTTCCACCAGCCATGCCACCAGCTATTGGAATTTCCTTTGTTAAGGTAATAGTTATTCCATCTGAGATATTAAATTTCTTACGCATTAGCTCAACAGCTTTAGCAGCCAAATTCTCTTTATCTAGCGGCAGATGATTATTTACTTTGGCTGTCGATTGAACGCGTACTAGCCCATCATCATTTAGCTCAACTCTTACATCATCAAAGATTGAGACTGCTTGAAATACCGTTGCCACTGGATGAAATCCATCTTTTTGCAGGGGCCCAACTGAGAGCTGAAGATTTATCTTTCCTGGAACTCGAACCAGAACATGGGCGCTCATGTGGTGAGGGTATTACTACCGCGCTATTAACGCCTATCTAATTGATGAGCAATTGCCAGAAAGTCATCAATTGTTAACGCTTCTCCGCGAATAGTTGGCTCAATTCCTGAATCGATTAGCAGCTGCTCGGCCTGGGCTGATCCCCCGGCAAGATCTGCATAAATTGAGCGCAGCATCTTTCGTCTCTGCCCAAATGCGCGATCAACTAGTTCAAAGGTGAGCTTTCGTAGCCTTTCATCTCCTAAAGGTTTATGCCTTGTGAATTTAACTAATGAGGAGTCAACTTTAGGAACTGGCCAAAAAATTGAACGTGAAACCGAATCAGCTAATTTTAGATCAGCCCACCATGCAGCCTTAGCGCTAGGGACTCCATAGATTTTGCTGCCTGGCTTTGCTGCTAGTCGCTCGGCTACCTCACTTTGAACCATAACAATTCCTGAAGTAATAGATTCAAACTTTTCTAGAAAGTTCAATAAGACAGGCACGGAGATGTTGTAGGGAAGATTAGCCACTAACTTATCTGGCCTTCCCGCAATTTCATTTACTTCCATAGCATCAGCATTAACAATTATCAGATTTTTTGAACTAGCCCCATGAGACTTAGCGGTGATTTCTAATTGATCGGATAGACGTTTATCTATTTCGATTGCTGTTACTTTATTGCTGGCTTGTAGTAGGGCTAGGGTTAGAGAGCCAAGGCCTGGACCAATTTCAACTACATGATCATTAGATGTGATCCCTGCTAAACGAACAATTTTCTGACAGGTATTACTATCAATAACGAAATTTTGACCAAGTGATTTTGTGGGGCGAAGGTCTAAGAACTCTGCAATCTGCCTGATCTCACCTGCACCAAGTAAGGTGATGCTCATCTGATGAAGGATCCAAATACGCGCTCGGCATTATTACTAATTGCTCTGGTAAGAGTTGTTAGATCCTCTCCCCTTCGCTCTGAGATAAAGCGCAAAATGTGTGGAATTTGTGCAGGAGTGTTATGAGCTCCTCTATTTGGAGTTGGAGTTAGAAAGGGAGCATCCGTTTCTACCAACAAGTTTTCTAGAGGAACATGCATTAGCGCTTCGTGAAGCAGGGGGGCATTTTTAAAGGTCAGCGTTCCTGAAAAAGAGAGGAGATAGCCTTTAGCGACGCACTCTTTGGCCATCTCAGCATCTCCAGAGAATGAGTGAAAAACAGTATGAGTTGGCGCACCTACTTCATCAAGAAGATCTAATACTGCTCGGTGAGAATCACGGTCATGGATCATGAGAGCTTTCTTATGAGCTTTAGCAATTTCAATATGCTTTTTGAATGAGTATTTCTGTTTATCTCTAAGGCTCTCTTCAGTGCGAAAGAAGTCCATCCCAGTTTCACCAATTGCACAGACTCTCTTTTCACCAGCTAACCGATTAATTTCCTCTAAATCTGAATCAAGATCTTCAATTAAAGGAGCATCGTTAGGATGAAGCGCTACAGCTGCTAAAACCTGAGTATTAAAATAATTGGCGCAATCTACTGACCATTGAGATTCCTTAACAGAGATACCGACTTGAACTACTCGATCAATACCAACACTTCTTGCATCATCTAAAACTTTTTTGACATCATCATGATCGGCTGCTGCGCCAGTCACTATTTCAAGGTGGGCATGAGAATCCACACAAGTTGTGGGCAGTGGCTCTGGAAGTGGGGCAGCTCTGCGATCACTTTCGCGATTATTTCGATCAGCCATTTGCTAAGTTTTTTAACTCTCTAAATCCGGAAGACGGGGAAAGAGAATATCTCCTTTAATTATTTTGCTTCCGCCCTTTAATTGTCCCCATTTGGCAACATCTGAAATTTTCTGCGAACCAATTGGTCCAAGTGAGCCTTCGGCTCCTAAATATGACCATAGCTTGCTAGTTGAAAGTGGCATCACTGGATGGAGAAGAATTGCCAGGGCCCTTAAAGATTCTGCCGTGTTATAAAGAATTGCATCAAGTTCACTTTTTTTACTCTCATCTTTAGCAACAACCCATGGCTGTTGTATCGTGACATAGCCATTAACAGCCTTACAGAAATCCATGATGGCATTTATTCCACCTTGAAAATCTAGAGCCACAATTGCTTTATCTGCGCTCTCAACAGTCTTTGATAGCGCGCTTGCTAGCTCTTCATCTTTTGCTGGATTTGGCAGGATGCCATCACAATACTTTTCAACCATTGCTGCAAGGCGTGAGGCCAGATTTCCAAAGTCATTGGCAAGCTCACTTGTGTAGCGGGCAGCCATATCCTCCCAAGAGAATGAACCGTCACTACCAAAAGGTATGGCTCTCATAAAGTAATAACGGAAGGCATCAACTCCAAAGTGATCTGTGATGTCTGAAGGAGCAATTCCGGTCAATTTACTCTTGCTCATCTTTTCGCCGCCAACTAAGAGCCAGCCATGGGCAAATACTTTCTTTGGCAGAGCAAGTTTTGCAGCCATGAGCATTGCAGGCCAGATCACAGCATGAAAACGCAGGATGTCTTTTCCAACTAGGTGAACATCAGCAGGCCAAGTCTTTTCAAAGAATTTACCACCATCACTTGATGGATCATCGGTTAAGCCAACTGCTGTTGCATAATTTAAAAGAGCGTCAAACCAAACATAAACAACTTGCTTTTCATCCCAAGGAACTCTTACTCCCCAATCAAAAGTTGAGCGAGATACTGATAGATCTGAAACTCCACCTTCAAGAAATG
>Ga0255201_1000103_pt1 | contig 17971 bp, 25 predicted proteins | sample Miss_Atlam_RepC__2_FD_189948 | JGI IMG/M metagenome (GOLD analysis project Ga0255201, IMG submission 189948) | Freshwater microbial communities from Mississippi River, Louisiana, United States - Miss_Atlam_RepC_8h | ecosystem: Environmental > Aquatic > Freshwater > River | place: USA: Louisiana...
CGCCCTTACCACCGATACCACGACCAACGCGCTTGGGTGCCTTGCGTGCTCCGTGCTTTGGTCCGACCTGATCTACGCGCATGGTCAGCTGCCTTTCTTGTCGCTAATGACGATGTCGATGAGGTGTGGAACGCGAGCGATCATGCCGCGAATCTCCGGGCGATCAGGAAGCACGTTGGTGTCACCGATCTTGCGCAAGCCCAACGCGCGCATGGTGGCGCGGGTCTTTGGCATGCTGCCGATTTGTGAACGCTTCTGACGAACGGTGATGGTTTTTTCTGCCATGGTTTCCTCTATCGAGCCTGTGCTCGGGACTTCTTGGTGTCGTTGTAGGCACGCAGCAAACCGCGAGGAACGAAATCATCCTCGGCGAGTCCGCGACGCTTGGCCACGTCGTCTGGACGCAGCAGCGATCGAAGTCCGTTGATGGTGGCGCGCGCAACGTTGATGGCGTTCGACGAACCCATCGACTTGGCGAGCACGTCCTTGATGCCGGCTTCTTCGAGGATGATGCGGGCTGCACCACCGGCGATAACTCCGGTACCGGGAGCAGCAGGCTTCAACATCACGCGGGCTGCACCATTCACGCCTTCGATGGCGTGGGTGATGGTGGGACCTGCGAGCGCCACGTGAAACACGTTGCGCTTGGCATCTTCGGTGCCCTTTTGGATCGCCAACGGAACTTCACGTGCCTTGCCGTAACCCAAACCGACGCGACCGGCTTTGTCACCAATCACCACGATGGCGGCGAACTGGAATCGACGACCACCTTTCACCACTTTGGCGACACGGTTGACGTGCACCACTCGCGACTCGCCGAACTCGCCTGGCTTTGCCTCTGGACGTGGCTCACGGCGCTCGCGCGGACGACGCTCGCGACGGTTACGACCTTCTGCTGCCTCTGGTTGCTGTACGTCAGTCATTAGAACTCCAATCCTGCGGCGCGAGCCGCTTCGGCAATGGCCGCGACGCGACCGTGATAGAGAAAGCCACCGCGGTCGAACACCACCGAGGTGATGCCGGCTTGTTTGGCGCGCTCGGCAACGAGCGTTCCCACGGCAGTTGCTGCGGCAACGTTGCTGCCCGACTGCTTCTTGCGGAAATCTGCTTCAAGCGACGAGGCCGAAACGATGGTCCGACCACTATCGTCGTCGATCACTTGGGCGCTGAGATGTTTGTTGCTGCGGTAGATGGCAAGGCGCGGGCGCGCGGCGGTGCCGTGCACCTTCTTGCGCACGCGACGGTGACGTCGAACGCGAAGTTCTTGGCGTTTCTTGGCGATAGCGGTCATCGTTGCTCCTACTTCTTGCCCGTCTTGCCGGCTTTGCGCAGCACGCGCTCGTTCACGTAGCGAACACCTTTGCCCTTGTACGGCTCTGGCGAACGGAACGAACGAATTTCTGCGGCTACCTGGCCAACCAATTCCTTGTCGACACCCTTCACGATGATTCGTGTCGGGGCCGGCACCTCGAACGTGACGCCCTTTGGTGCCGCATACGGCACGGGGTGGGAAAAGCCGAGCGCGAGCTCCAACTTGTCCTGTCCCTTGGCAACGGCGCGATAACCCACGCCGATGATCTCGAGTTCCTTCACGTAACCCTCGGTCACGCCGCTGACCATGTTGTTCACCATGGCGCGGATCATTCCGTGGCTGGCGCGAACCTCGCGAGTTTCGCTCGCGCGCTCGACCACCACGGTGGACTCCACCTTCTTCACCGAGATTCCGGCGGGCAACTGGCGCGAAAGAGTACCTTTGCTCCCCTTCACGGTGATGCTCGTGCCGGCAATGGTGACTTCCACTCCCTGCGGAATGGTGACGGCTGCTTTACCTACGCGTGACATGTGTGCTCCTCACTTACCAGACGTAACACATGACTTCGCCGCCCACGTTGCGCTTGCGCGCTTCGCGATCGGTCATGAGCCCGTGGCTTGTGGATAGAACGGCAACGCCAAGACCACCGAGTACGCGAGGCACTTCAGTGGCACGACGGTAGATACGCAAGCCCGGTGTGGACACGCGCTTGATGCCAAGGATCGTGCGACCACGATCATCGGAATACTTCATTTGAATCTTCAGCACTTTGTGCGCCGGGGTCTCGCCTTCCACCACCGAGAAGTCGGCGATGTAGCCCTCTTTCTTCAGAATCTCGGCAAGTGCCAGCTTCTGCTTGGACGACGGCATGAGTACCTCGTCGCGCATGGCCACATTCGCGTTGCGAATGCGGGTGAGCATGTCGGAGATTGGATCAGTAATCATGTGTCCTACCAGCTCGACTTTCGAAGTCCGGGAATCTCACCGGCATGCGCGAGTTCGCGCAAGCAAATGCGGCAGAGACCGAACTTGCGGTACACCGCACGGGCACGACCACAGCGCTGACAGCGCGTGTAGCCGCGAACCTTGAACTTGGGTGTCGCCGCTGCTTTGTTACGGAGTGACTTCTTGGCCATTGGTGTTGAATCTTCCTTTTCCTACGAATTTCCCTGAACGACGGACTTCTTCTTGGTGTTCTTCTTCGAACGCTTGGTGGAAGCCGGCATCTCGCCCTTGCGGAACGGGAAGCCGAATGCATCGAGCAATGCCTTACCGGTCAAGTCGTCCTTGGCCGAGGTCACGATGGTGATATCCATGCCGCGAGGGGCGTCGACGCGGTCGTAGTTGATTTCCAAGAAGACGAGCTGCTCGGTGAGCCCGAAGGTGTAGTTGCCATTGCCGTCCCACGAACGACCGGGCAATCCGCGGAAGTCACGAATACGAGGGATGGCCACCGACAAGAGGCGGTCGAAGAATTCCCACATGCGGTCGCCACGCAAGGTGACCTTGGCGCCGATCGCCTGGTTCTCGCGCAACTTGAACGATGCAATCGCAATACGCGACTTGGTGACGATGGGCTTTTGACCAGTGATTGCCGTGAGGTCGGCCACTGCCCCGTCGAGCAACGACGCCTGCTGGGTTGCCTTGCCCACACCCATGTTGATGACGATCTTTTCCAAGACCGGCACCTGCATCGGATTGGTAACGCCGAGCTGCGTCATGAGGTCGGCACGCACCACCTCGCGGTAGTGCTGCTTCAAACGAGGAATGTACGTGGTAGTTGACATCAGAGTTCGTCTCCTGTGCGACGCGCGATTCGCACCTTGTTGCCCTTGGCGTCGACCTTGAAGCCGACACGCGTGACCTTGCCCTTGTGCACCAACATCACGTTGGATGCAGCGATGGGCATCTCGATTTCCTTGATCTCGCTCTGCTGCTTTTCGTTGCGACGGATGGTGTGGCGCTTGGCGATGTTGACGCCCTCCACGACCACCTTGTTGGCGGCAGGCAGTACCTGCTTGATCTGGCCTTCTTTGCCGGCGTTCTTGCCGTGAATCACCCGCACGGTGTCACCTTTGCGCAGTTTCATGGTTAGAGCACCTCCGGGGCCAGCGACACGATTCGCATGAACTTCTTGTCGCGCAACTCACGACCGACTGGTCCGAAGATACGGGTGCCACGCGGCGTGAGATCTTCCTTGATGAGGACGGCGGCGTTCTCGTCGAAACGGATGTAGCTGCCGTCGGGACGACGCTTCTCCTTGGCGACGCGCACCACGACACAACGAACTACTTCGCCCTGCTTTACGCCGGCACCTGGAATGGCGTCCTTCACGGTGCCGATGAAGACGTCACCGATCGAGGCGTATCGACGGCGCGTGCCACCGAGCACCTTGATGACGAGCACTTCGCGAGCGCCGCTGTTGTCGGCAACTTTGAGACGACTTTCCTGCTGAATCACTTTGCACGCTCCACAACTTCGACCACGCGCCAGCGCTTGGTCTTGCTCATCGGACGGGTTTCCACCACTCGCACCTTGTCGCCGGTCTTGGCGTCGTTGGCTTCGTCGTGGGCGTAGAGCTTCTTCGTACGGGTGATGAACTTGTCGTACTTGGGGTGACGAACACGCTCGACGATCGCGATGACGACCGTCTTGTTCATCTTGTTGGACACCACGAGACCCTCACGGATCTTGCGGTTGTTTCGAACGGTGGTCTCGGCCATTATCGGCTCGCTTTCGTGTTGCTGGCGGCTTCAGCGGCTTCGATTTCGCGACGTCGAATCACGAGATTGATGCGCGCGATCTGACGACGAATCTTGCCGATCCGTGCGGTGTCGGTGAGTTGACCGGTGGCCAACTTGAAACGCGAGTCGAGTGCGTCCTGCTTGGCGTTCTCCAACTCCTCCACCAACGATGCGAGGTCGAGTTCGTTGAGCTCGGACTGGGACTTGCCGTACTTTTCCGCCATGGCTAGATGCCCTCCTCGCGATGGATGATGCGGCACTTGATCGGCAGCTTCTGCACTGCGCGGCTCAACGCCTGGGTTGCGACATCCGATGTTGGGTACGACAACTCGAACAAGACACGGCCCGGCTTCACCACGGCCACCCACAACTCGGGGTTGCCTTTGCCCGAACCCATTCGGGTTTCCGCTGGCTTCTTGGTCACCGACTTGTCGGGGAACACGTTGATCCACACTTTGCCACCGCGCTTGATGTGACGGGTCATGGCGATACGAGCCGCCTCGATTTGGCGGGAGGTGATCCAACCTGGCTCGAGTGCCTGGATGCCGTACTCACCGAAGGCAAGTTCACGGGCGCCCTTGGAGTTGCCCTTCATGCGCCCGCGATGGTGCTTGCGGTGTTTGACTTTCTTCGGCTGCAACATGGTTAGTCCTTCTTGAAGTGCGGGGTCTCGGACGAATCATGGATACGACGCTCGATCTCTTCTTCTTCGGCGAGCAAACGCTCGAGCTCGGGGTCGGCTTCCTTCACCAACGGGCTCACTTCATCGTCACCGACTCGTGGGCCAGCCGAGGTGATCACGCTGGCAACGCGAGGCGCTGCAGCAAGCGTGTCGCCCGCGGCCATCTGTGCTTCGCGCAACGCGCGGTCCGCGTTGTCGGTGGAGTACGGGAGAATTTCGCCCTTGTACAGCCACACCTTGATGCCGACGCGACCGGCCGACGTGATTGCTTCACGGAAGCCGTAGTCGATGTTGGCACGCAGCGTGTGCAAGGGAACGCGGCCCTCGCGGTACCACTCACGGCGGGTCATTTCTGCGCCACCAAGACGACCTGAGCACTGGATTCGAATTCCTTGTGCGCCGGCCTTCTGTGCGTTCTGCACCGCACGCTTCATCGCTCGGCGGAACGCGACGCGGTTGGCGAGCTGGTCGGCCACGCCCTGGGCAACGAGTGCTGCGTCAAGTTCGGATTCCTTGATCTCGTTGATGTTCAACTGAATCTTGTTGTTGCCGGTGAGGCGTGACAAGTGCTCGCGCAACTCGTTGGCCTTGGCGCCGGCCTTACCGATCACCACGCCAGGACGAGCAGTGTGGATGTCGACGCGCAACTTGTCGAGCGTGCGCTCGATGTCGATACGGCTGACGGCAGCGTCGGCGAGACGGTCCATGAGGTAGCCACGAATCTTCCAGTCCTCGGTGAGGTACTGGCGATACTGCTTCTTGCCGGCGAACCACTTGCTCTTCCAGTCGGTGGTGATGCCGAGGCGGAAGCCGTACGGATTGATCTTCTGACCCATTACTTCGACTCCTCGGTACTCGGCGTTTCGGCGCCATCGTTGGTTGTTGCGCCTGCCGAATCCTCGGCTGATGCGTTCTTTGCGTCGCTCGCCTGTTCGGCGGCGGCACGAGCCTTGCTGGCGGCCACGCGCTGACGGCGCTGCGCCTTCTCGCTACGGCCACCCGATGCATCGCTGGCTTCGCGAATCTTCAACTCTTCCGGCGAGAACGCGTCCACCACGATGGTGACGTGTGCACCACGGCGCAAGCGTGTGTTGGCGCGACCGCGTGCGCGCGGTCGGAAACGCTTGATGGTGGGTGACTCGTCGGCAAAGCAGGCCTTCACGTAGAGAGTCTCTTCTTCGAGCGAAAGGTTGTTGGTGGCATTGGCAACCGCCGACTTGAGGAGTTTCTGCACGATTCGCGCCGCTTCCACACTGTGCAGGCTCAGCACTTCGCTGGCCGAGGTCACATCGAGTCCACGAACTTGATTGAGAACGGGGCGGAACTTGGATGCCGACATGCGCACCCAACGCAATTGCGCCTTGGCACCACTGCTGGAACCCGCGATGCGGTTGGCTTCGTTCAGCTTCGGACCGGTCACGACGAGGCTCCTGGCGACGGTGCAGCTGCTGGGGTGTCGGTTCCGGCCATCTTTTCTTGGCTGGCATGCGACTTGAAGGTGCGGGTGTTTGCGAACTCACCCAACTTGTGTCCGACCATCGACTCGCTGATGTACACCGGCACGTGCTTGCGACCGTCGTGAACGGCGAAGGTATGACCGACCATGTCGGGGATGATGGTGCTGCGACGCGACCACGTCTTGATTGGCTTGCGATCGCCGCTCTCGTTCATTGCATCGAGCTTCTTCAAGAGATGCTCGTCGACGAAGGGGCCCTTTTTCAGACTGCGTGCCATGAATTAACTACGTGCCTTTCCTGAACGACGACGACGCACGATGAATTGCTGCGACGCCTTGGTCTTCTTGCGGGTACGACGCTCCGGCTTGCCCCATGGCGACACCGCTGGGCGGCCACCTGAGGTCTTGCCTTCTCCACCACCGAGTGGGTGGTCGACGGGGTTCATTGCGACACCGCGCGATTGCGGACGCACACCCTTCCAACGGTTGCGGCCGGCCTTACCGATCTTCACCAGCTCGTGCTCGGCGTTGCCGACTTCGCCGATGGTGGCGCGACAGTCGATGGGTACACGACGCATTTCGGTGCTGGGCATGCGCAGGGTGGCGAAATCGCCTTCCTTGGCAACCAACTGCACCGACATGCCGGCCGAACGTGCGATACGTCCGCCTTGACCTGGGCGCATTTCTACGTTGTGCACCACGGTGCCGACCGGAACGTAGCGAAGTGGCAGTGCATTGCCGGGCTTGATGTCGGCGCGCTGACCACTCTCCAAATGCTGACCAACCTCCACGCCCTTTGGCGCCAAGATGTACGCCTTGGTGCCATCGAGGTAGTGCAGCAATGCGATGCGGCACGTGCGGTTGGGGTCGTACTCGATGGCTGCAACCTTGGCGCGCACTTCGTCCTTGCTGCGCTTCCAGTCGATGATGCGGTACTGCTGCTTGTGACCGCCACCCTTGTGACGCGAGGTGATGCGTCCACCGGCGTTGCGACCACCACGCTCGGGCTTGGAGGTGACGAGCGACTTCTCCGGGCGCGACTTGGTGATCTCCGAGAAGTCGTGCGACGTCTGAAAGCGACGACCGCTGCTTGTGGGGCGACGTTTGCGAATGGCCATGGGTTACCTGATTAGTTCTCGAACAGCGGGATTTGTTGACCAGGAGCGAGGGTGACGATGGCCCGCTTGGCACCATCACGCACACCTACGCGATTCGTGCCACGCGTGATACGACGCTTGCCACGACGATTGAGAGTGTTGACCTTGACCACCTGCACGTTGAAGATGCGCTGCACGGCGTCACGGATTTCTGGCTTGCTGGCCGACGGGTGCACCTCGAAGGTGTACACGCCGATGCTCGAGCCGGCATAGCTCTTCTCCGACACCACGGGGCGAAGAATCACGTCGCGAGGATCTTTCACTTTGCACCGCCATTGGCGACAGGAAGGCTGTCTTGTGAGAAGACCACCCAGTCGCTGCACAACACGTCGTAGGCGTTCAGTTCGCTGGTGAGCACCACATGCACGTTGCCGAGGTTTCGCATGCTCTTGGCGGCATCGCTCGTTGCGGACTTCACCACGACCAGCACCTTGCCCGATGTGCCGAGTGCCTCCAACGCCGCTGCACCGGCCTTGGCGCTTGGCTTGTCGAACGACCATGCGTCCACCACCACGACCTTGCCGTCCTTGGTGCGATCGGACAACGCCGAACGAAGCGCCAACTGCACCATCTTCTTTGGTGTGCGCTGGCCGTACTTACGCGGAGTCGGACCGAGAGTAACGGCACCACCCGCGAAGTGTGGCGCACGAATGGAACCTTGACGGGCATTACCCGTTCCCTTTTGGCTGAACGGCTTCTTGCCACCACCACTCACCTCGGCGCGACCCTTGGTGCTCTGGGTTCCTGCGCGGCGATGTGCCAACTGCGCGGTGACCACTTGGTGCATCACGGCGATGTTGGGGACGATGCCAAAGAAGTCATCAGGCAACTCCACACTCGATGCACTCTTGCCGCTGGTGTTTTTCATGGTGAGCTTGGCCATGACTACTTGCCACCCTTCACTGCGTCACGAACGATGACCACGCCACCGTTTGGTCCGGGCACCGCACCCTTCACGAGCAACAAGTTGCGCTCGGAATCGGCTTGCACCACTTCGAGATTGAGAATCGTCACTTGTTCGTGACCGAGATGACCCGCCATGCGCATGCCGCGGAACACGCGACCCGGGAAGGAGCGTTGACCGATCGAGCCGGGTGCACGGTGGTGCTTGTGGTTGCCGTGCGCAGCACCTTGACCTTGGAAGTTGTGGCGCTTCATGCCACCAGCAAAACCCTTACCGCGGCTTACTGCGGTGACATCGACGATCTCGCCAGCAGCAAGCTTGTCGACGCCGATTTCCTGACCGACTTCAAAACCGTCAACGGAGTCGAGGCGCAGTTCCACGAGGCGACGTCCCGGTGCAACGCCGTGCTTGGCGAAGTGACCGGCAGCTGCCTTGTTGAGCTTCTTTTCGTCCTTGTGGCCGTAAGTCACCTGAAGGGCGTTGTAGCCGTCGGACTCCTTCGTCTTCACCTGCACGATGCGCAGTGGCTCCACGCGCAACACGGTGACGGGCACAACACGACGATCTTCCGTCCAGACTTGCGTCATGCCGACCTTTTCGCCGACGATCGCTTTCTGTGCCATGGTGAACCTTTTCTGCTTCGTTTCTGATGGAGTTGTTCGTTGGTAATTCGGGTGTTTCGTTTTCACGAAAAAGCCCCGCTCGGCAAAGCCGGCGGAGCCCGAGATCGTTTTCGCCGTGAGGTACCTGACGAGTCAGGCGCACACGGACATCACTTGAGGAGTAGGAAACCCCGCTCCAAACGCGAGGACTCACGCTATCGGGACTCCAGCGAGAACCACCCCGCCCACCGCCAATGCCCCGGTCTCAACCACCCCACTGGTTGGGATTTCACGAGCGTTCAACTGAACGTGTGTTTGCCTCACCGTTGACGATGGGTTGACGATGGGGCGCCGTGTGGGGCGCGCGTGCGGTTAGTCGCGGGGTCGGGCCACCAGTGTGGCAGTGAGAGTCAACCGCTCGCCGTTGCGCACCAGCTCGATCGAGACGGAGTCTCCCGGACTGCGGTCGCGAATGGCTGCGACCAAACCGGCCTGCCCATTCACGGGCTCGCCGTCCACGGCCAGCACGATGTCACCGGTCACGATGCCAGCCTCTTGCGCCGGTGAACCCGACTGCACGTTGGAGATGATCGAACCAACTCCCCCATCGGTGCGTGGTTCGAGACTCACTCCGAGAAAACCTTCGGCACGTGCGTCGCCTGCTGCTTGCTCGCGCAACTGCTCGAGCACGGCAAGCACCTCGTCGACGGAGATGGCAAATCCGATGTTGTTGGCCGACGAATTCGTGTCACCCCTGGCCACCGCCGTGTTGATACCCACCACTTCACCACGCATGTTGGCGAGTGGACCACCGGAATTACCGGAGGAGATCGCTGCGTCAGTCTGAATCAGGCTGTTCAACGCACCCGACTCGGTAAAGATTGTTCGCTTCATTGCCGACACGATGCCCGTCGTTACGCTCGGACCGCCGTCAAGCGCCAATGCATATCCGATGGCAACCACTTGATCGCCTACGCGCACACTGCCTGGTTTGGCGAACGTTGCCGCCGTCAAACCCGTGGCGTTCACCTTCAACAACGCCAGGTCGTTGCCGGCGTCGGCGGCCAACACCTCGGCCACCACTGGCTCGGTGTCGCCTGCAAATCGCACGCGTACTTCGGTTGCACCATCGACAACGTGGGCATTGGTGAGGATCTCGCCATCGCTCGTTACCACCACGCCGGTACCGGTGGCTTCACCCTCGCTGAGTCCACTATCGACGGAACTGGAGATCGTTACCACGCTGTTGGCCAATCGCTGTGCTGCTTGCGCCACGCCGGAGAGGTCGGAGGATTCCGCATCTGATACCACGGGAGGCGCAGTGACCTGCGTGTACGGCTCGTTCGAACTCGAACCGGTCGATTCGTCCACTTGAGTTGCGATGACTCCGCCGATGAAACCAGAGATCAACGACAGCAACACTGCCAGCGCCGCAGTTCGCGCAAGCCCACCACGCGACGTGCGGATCTCGCGAACCTGCTCGAAGGGGGGTGGCGGCGGAAAGGGGAAACTCATATCAGAGTTCTACCTGCTCGCATCCGACGCCATAGGGAGATGACATGTGATTTTCGCCAACTGCCTGTGCAGCGTGGAGATGTAACGTCCGCGAGATCGCGTTAGTTCATCTTGATTTCGATGTCAACGCCGGCGGCAATCTCGAGACGCTGTAAGGTCTCCACCGTCTTGGCATTGGCATCGACGATGTCGATGAGGCGCTTGTGGATGCGCATCTCGAAGTGCTCACGAGAGTCCTTGTCGACGTGGGGTCCACGAATGACCGTATACCGGTGCTTGTCCGTGGGCAATGGAATCGGACCGCGGACCGTCGCGGCAGTGCGCACGACGGTTTCCACGATCTTCTTCGACTCGTTGTCGAGCACGACATGGTCGAACGCCTTCAGGCGGATACGAATCCCCTGTTTTTGCGCCACGATCGTGCCCTGTTCCCTCTCGCCGTTACTTCAGAATCTTCGTGACGCGACCGGCACCAACGGTGCGGCCACCTTCGCGGATGGCAAAGCGCAAGCCTTCGTCCATGGCGATGGGCTTACCGAGTTCCACCGTCATGACGACGTTGTCACCAGGCATCACCATCTCGGTACCTGCGGGCAACTGGATGGTGCCAGTCACGTCGGTGGTACGGAAGAAGAACTGCGGACGGTAGTTGTTGAAGAACGGCTTGTGACGGCCACCCTCTTCCTTCTTCAGAACGTAGACCTGTCCCTCGAAGTTGGTGTGTGGGGTGATCGAGCCCGGCTTGCAGAGCACTTGACCGCGCTCCACATCTTCCTTCTTCGTGCCACGCAGCAATGCGCCGATGTTGTCACCGGCTTGACCTTCGTCGAGCAACTTGCGGAACATTTCCACACCGGTGCAGACGGTCTTTTGCGTGTCACGCAGACCGACGATCTCGATTTCGTCGCCGGTGTTGACCTTGCCCTGCTCCACTTTGCCGGTCACGACGGTGCCACGACCAGTGATCGTGAATACGTCTTCGATCGGCATGAGGAACGGCTTGTCGAGCTCTCGCTTTGGCTGCGGGATGTACTCGTCACAGGCCTTCATGAGCTCCATGATCTTTTCTTGCCAGGCGGCATCGCCCTCGAGCGCCTTCAGAGCCGAGACGCGCACGACCGGCACGTCCTTGCCCGGGAACTCGTACGAAGTGAGCAGGTCGCGGATTTCTTCCTCCACGAGACCGAGCATGTCTTCGTCGTCCACCATGTCGGACTTGTTCAAGGCGACCACGATGTACGGCACGCCGACCTGACGAGCAAGCAGCACGTGCTCGCGAGTCTGGGGCATCGGACCGTCAGTGGCAGCAACCACGAGGATTGCACCGTCAACCTGAGCGGCACCCGTGATCATGTTCTTGATGTAGTCGGCGTGACCAGGCATGTCGACGTGTGCGTAGTGACGGTTCTCCGTCTCGTACTCGATGTGCGCGATCGAGATGGTGATTCCGCGCGCCTTCTCTTCTGGCGCCTTGTCGATCTGGTCGAACGGGGTGTACTCGGCGAGACCCTTGTCGGCGAGCGTCTTGGAGATCGCTGCGGTCAGTGTGGTCTTGCCGTGGTCAATGTGGCCCATCGTGCCGATGTTGACGTGGGGCTTGTTGCGCTCGAACTTGCCTTTCGACATGTTGATTTCTCTCCTCTTGTTGCTGTTTCTTTATTGAGACCTGAAATTGCTATTCCCCGCGCACCCGCTTGACAATCTCTTGCGAGATGGCCTCTGGTACCTGCTGGTACGAGTGGAATTGCATCGTGTACGTTGCTCGCCCTTGGGTGCGAGAACGCAAATCTGTACTGTATCCGAACATTTCCGAAAGCGGAACCTGCGCACGCACGTTTTGGAAGTTTCCATTGGCTTCCATGCCTTCGATGCGTCCACGACGGCTGGAAAGGTCGCCAATCACGTCGCCCATGTGGTTTTCCGGGGTCACCACTTCCACTGCCATGATGGGCTCCAAGAGCACCGGTCTGGCCATTCCGGCGGCCTTCTTGAATGCCATCTGACCAGCGATCTTGAACGCCATTTCGTTGGAGTCGACGTCGTGGTACTGGCCATCGACGAGGCTCACCTTCACGTCCACCGTTGGGTATCCGGCGAGCACACCGTTGTCGAGTGCCGCCTGGATTCCTTGGTTGGTGGGCTGAATGAACTCGCGCGGAATTCGACCACCCTTGATGTCGTCGACGAATTCGTAGCCCTTGCCCGGGTTCGGCTCCACGGTGATCTTCACGACGGCGAACTGACCAGAACCACCCGACTGCTTGATGTGGCGATACTCCACCGTGTCGACGGTTTTGGTGACGGTCTCGCGATACGCCACTTGCGGCTTGCCCACCGTGGCGTCCACGTTGAATTCGCGCTGCATGCGGTCGACGAGAATCTCCAGGTGCAACTCGCCCATGCCTGAGATCACGGTCTGACCGGTTTCGTGGTCGGTACGAACACGGAATGTTGGGTCTTCGTCCGACAACGACTTGAGGGCCTTGCCCAACTTGTCCTGGTCGTTCTTGGTCTTTGGTTCGATCGCCACGTGGATGACGGGATCCGGGAAGATCATGCGCTCGAGAATGATCGGGTTGTCGCGGTCGCACAGCGTGTCACCGGTGGTGACTTCCTTGAAGCCCAGACCGGCAACGATGTCGCCTGCGCGTGCTACATCGATGTCCTCGCGCTGGTTTGCATGCATCAACAGCAAGCGGCCGACTCGTTCACGCTTCTCCTTCACGGAGTTGTACAACTCTTCACCCTTGGCGATCTTGCCGGAGTACACACGGAAGTAGGTGAGCTTGCCGAACGGGTCGGCAACGATCTTGAACGCCAGCGCAGCGAACGGTGCACTCTCGTTTGCTTCGCGAGAAATCTTCTCGTCGCCCTTCAGGTTGGTGCCAACTGCAGCGGGAATGTCGAGCGGTGACGGCAGGTAGTCCACCACTGCATCCAGCATTTGCTGCACACCCTTGTTCTTGAACGCAGAACCGCACAGCACCGGCACGAAACTGAAAGCGAGGGTTCCAGCGCGAATTGCGGTACGCAGATCCTCTTCGCTCAAGTCGCCGTCGGCGAGGTAACGCTCCATGATGGCTTCGTTCTCGCCGGCAGCAAGCTCGAGCAGTTCGGCACGGTATTGCTTGGCCTTCTCGAGGTACTCGGCAGGAATGTCGGCTTCGAAGTACTTGGAGTCCTTGTCGTCGCCGTCCCACTGGATGGACTTCATCTTGACGATGTCGATGATGCCGCGATACTCCTGCTCGCCACCGAGTGGCAGGTGGATGACTGCGGGAACGCTCTGCAGACGATCCTTGATCATGTCGACGGTGCGATAGAAGTTGGCACCGGTGCGGTCCATCTTGTTGACGAAGCACAGGCGGGGAACGCGGTACTTGTTGGCCTGACGCCACACGGTTTCGGTTTGTGGCTCTACACCCGCAACCGAGTCGAACACGGCCACTGCCCCGTCGAGCACGCGCAATGAGCGCTCTACTTCGATGGTGAAGTCCACGTGGCCGGGTGTGTCGATGATGTTGATGCGGTGATCGCGCCAGAATGCCGTGGTTGCAGCAGCGGTAATGGTGATGCCGCGCTCTTGTTCCTGGGCCATGTGGTCCATGATCGCTGCACCTTCGTGCACTTCGCCGATCTTGTACGTCTTGCCGGTGTAGTACAGCACGCGCTCGGTGGTGGTGGTTTTTCCGGCGTCGATGTGCGCCATGATGCCGATGTTGCGGTATCGCTCGAGTGGATACTCTCTTTCAGACATGGGGGAATACTCCGTGCGTTGACTAGTCGGGGTGAGCGGATTACCAGCGGTAGTGCGCGAATGCTTTGTTGGCTTCCGCCATCTTCTGCATGTCTTCGCGCTTCTTCATTGATGCGCCGACGCCATTGGAGGCATCGAGCAATTCATTGGCCAAACATTCGGCCATGGTCTTCTCGCGGCGATCGCGCGCGTTGTCGACCACCCAGCGAATGGCCAGCGTCATCGAGCGACGTGGCTTTACTTCGACGGGAACCTGGTACGTGGCGCCACCAACACGGCGGCTGCGCACTTCGAGCGGTGGCTTCACGTTGTCGATGGCTCGCTTCAACGTGGAGATGGGTTCGCTACTGGTCTTTTGCTCGATCAACTTGAGGGCGCCGTACACGATTTGCTCGGCGGTGCTCTTCTTGCCGTGCAACATCACCTTGTTGACGATTTGAGTAACCAACGTGGATTGATGGACTGGGTCTGGCAGCAATTCACTGCGGACAGCGGGACCTTTGCGTGTCATGGTGTGCCTACTTTGCTCGCTTAGCGCCGTAACGGCTACGTGCCTGCTTACGGTCCTTTACTCCGGACGCATCGAGTGCACCACGGATGATCTTGTAACGAACGCCTGGCAGGTCGCGCACACGACCACCGCGTACCAGCACGATGGAGTGTTCCTGCAGGTTGTGTCCTTCACCCGGGATGTAGGCGGTGACTTCGATACCGCTGGTGAGACGAACGCGTGCAACCTTGCGCAGCGCGGAGTTGGGCTTCTTGGGGGTGGTGGTGAACACGCGCGTGCAGACACCGCGACGTTGCGGGGACCCCTTCAGTGCAGGCGTCTTGGTCTTCGACGACTTCGAGCTGCGACCTTGGCGGATCAGCTGTTGGATTGTGGGCACGCGAACCGATTGCTTTCTTTGTAGGAATGGCTAGAGCGACTTTCACCCAGCCGCCACCGCCCAATCGGGCGATGATCAGCGAGCGCTACAGCCTATGGGGAGGCCCACAACGTCGCCAACCCCCTCGCCCGGACTTTCCCCCAATGGCGCGGGAGATTGTTGGTGCCGTTCGTGAACGGCGTGGGCCAGCGGTGTTGGTGCGTGGCGCTAGTTGGCGTCGTCAGCGGACGGGTCCGCATCAACGACATCGTCGGCGTCGGGCGCTTCGGGGAGCGTCTCGGCATCGGCACTGCGATCCATCACGCCCACCCCCATCACGGCCTGGAAGTCGCTCGCATCCGCTGCCGTCGATGACGAGCGAGCGGTGGCGGCAAACTTGGCTGGGTCGACTTCGACACCTTCGTCACCCTCGGTGCTGTGCGATTGTGGGCGCACGTAACCCGGGTAATCGATTCCGAACAGGTTGTAGGAGTCCATACCCGTACCGGCTGGGATGACCTTGCCGATGATGATGTTCTCCTTCAAACCGATCAGCGAGTCGCTGCGGGCGTCGATTGCCGCCTCGGTCAATACGCGAGTGGTTTCTTGGAACGACGCTGCCGACAACCACGAATCCGTGGAAATCGCCGCCTTGGTGATACCCATGAGTTCCGGGCGACCTTCAGCGGTGCGCTTGCCTTCCTTGGCCAAACGCTCGTTGGCTTCGCGGAGCAGACGAGCATCGATGCGCTCACCCGGGAGGAATGATGTGTCACCCGGATCTTGCACGATGTAACGACGTGTCATCTGACGAAGAATCAATTCGATGTGCTTGTCGTGAATCGCCACGCCTTGATCGCGGTACACGCGCTGCACTTCGTCGACGAGGTAGGTCTGCGCATCGCGGATACCGCTGATCTCCAACAGTTCCTTCGGATCGATCGGACCATCGGTCAGCAACTGACCGGCCACGACCGACTCGCCATCCTTGACCTTCAACTTGCTGCCCATCGGCAACACGGTGGTGACTTCGGCACCACTGTCGTCGATCACGTTGACTTGCAAGCCCTTGCTGTCGTCTTCGCCGATGCGCACCACGCCCGTGGCGCGAGCCAAGAAGGCCGAGCCGCGCGGGTGACGTGCTTCGAACAGTTCCACGACGCGCGGCAAACCACCGGCGATGTCCTTACCGGCCACACCACCGGTGTGGAAGGTACGCATGGTGAGCTGGGTACCAGGTTCACCAATCGACTGCGCTGCAATCACACCGACTGCCTCGCCAAGTTCGATCTCGTTGCCCGTGGCAAGTGAACGGCCGTAGCACTTGGCACAAATGCCGTTCTTGGACTCACAGGTGAGCACTGAACGTACGCGAATGCGCGTGATTTTCTCGTCGTCGCGCAGCATGGCCAACTCGCGGTCACCCACGATGCTGTTGCGCGGCAGCACGGTGCCGTCACTCAACGTTGCGTCGGTGTGCAGCGTGCGGCCGAAGAGTCGGGTCTCCAACCAGTTGCGCTTGCTCGACGTGTCTGGCTGCACGTCCTCCACCCAGATGCCCTGGCTGGTGCCGCAATCGTCTTCGCGAACGATGAGTTCCTGCGCCACGTCGTGCAAACGACGCGTGAGATAACCCGAGTCGGCAGTACGCAAGGCGGTGTCCACCAAGCCCTTGCGTGCACCCGGAGTAGCAATGAAGTACTCCAGCGACGCCAAGCCTTCACGGAAGTTGCTCTTGATCGGACGCGGAATCATGTCACCACGAGGGTTGGCCACGAGACCACGCATACCGGCAATCTGGCGCAGCTGGGTCATGTTGCCGCGAGCACCCGAGCTCACCATCATGTCGATGGGGTTGAACTTGTCGTTCTTGAACGCCTGTTGCATCGCGCCCATGACTTCGTTGGTGGCATCCGACCAGATGCGCACTTCTTGCTGACGGCGCTCCTGGTCGGTGATGATGCCGCGACGGAACTGTGTTTCCACTTTCTCGGCTTTGTCTTCGTAACCCTCGAGAATCTTGGCCTTTTCCTTGGGTGCCTTGATGTCGTCGATCGAGAAGGTGAGACCGCTCTTGCTTGCATAGCGGTAGCACAACGACTTGATGCGATCGAGCGCCACGGCAACGATCGACTTTGGATAGTGGTCGCTCAAGCGTTCCACGATCTCGGCCAGTGCTGCCTTACCCAAGGCCTTGTCGATGTGTCCGAAGCGCTCCACGTAGCCCTCGGGCAGCGCCTCTTCGAGAATCAATCGACCCGGCGTGGTGGTCAACGGCTTCTTCACCGTCGAGCCGTACCACACGATGGACGAGTGCAACGTCACCATGTTGCCGTCCAGCGCATTGACGATTTCCGACATCGTGCGGTACGCGCGGCCTTCGCCCTCGCGACCGTCGATCTGCTGGGTGAGGTAGTAACCACCGATGATGAGGTCCTGGTTCGGCGCCACGATGGGGCGACCCGATGCCGGTGACAACAGGTTGTTGGCCGACAACATGAGCACGCGTGCTTCGGCTTGTGCTTCCACCGAAAGCGGCAGGTGCACGGCCATCTGGTCACCGTCGAAGTCGGCGTTGAATGCGGTGCACACCAGTGGGTGCAGGTGGATTGCTTTACCTTCCACCAACTGTGGCTCGAACGCCTGGATGCCGAGGCGGTGCAACGTTGGTGCGCGGTTGAGCAACACTGGGTGCTCTTTGATGACTTCTTCGAGCACGTCCCACACGAGCGGGTGACGGCGCTCGACCATGCGCTTTGCGCTCTTGATGTTTTGCGCCAAACCGAGAGCGTCGAGCTTGCGCATGACGAACGGCTTGAACAATTCCAACGCCATCAACTTCGGCAAACCACACTGGTGCAAACGCAGCGTCGGACCGGCCACGATCACCGAACGACCGGAGTAGTCGACGCGCTTTCCGAGCAAGTTCTGACGGAAACGTCCCTGCTTGCCCTTCAACATGTCCGACAGTGA
>Ga0255201_1000105_pt1 | contig 17869 bp, 16 predicted proteins | sample Miss_Atlam_RepC__2_FD_189948 | JGI IMG/M metagenome (GOLD analysis project Ga0255201, IMG submission 189948) | Freshwater microbial communities from Mississippi River, Louisiana, United States - Miss_Atlam_RepC_8h | ecosystem: Environmental > Aquatic > Freshwater > River | place: USA: Louisiana...
AGAGTTTCAATAGATAATTCTCTACCAAAAGAATTTTAATTTGTGTTTAGATATTTAAATAATCTTCCTTTAAACCAAGCAGTCATTGCATTTTTAATTTTTATTGCAGCTGTAATATTATTAATTAGTTTATTCATCTAATAATTTTTTTTTGAAAACGAGAGAGGATAATGAGGATATGGTGAGCGCTTATATATTTGCTTAGGGAGATCTAAGCTTTACTCTCTTAGATTAAACTTAACTTAATAAGGGTACAAAGTACATAAGCGCTCGGGTTAGTTTAATATACTTTTATTATTACAAATTTATTAAAGGATTATTAAATTTTAATTTACTTAAAATAAAATTTTTGCTTAAATTTAATCATGAAAATATCAAAGAAAAACTTTAAAAAGTTAAAAAAATTTATCAAAGGACTGAATAAAGAAGTTGTAAGCCTTGATAAGCAAGTCTCTAAGCTTAAATCAGAATTTAAGAAATTTAAGCCACACATCCAGAAACAAAAAGAAGCGGTAGTTGTAGAAGCTCAAAGTCAAACTCATTAATTTTTTGAATAGGCTAACCTAAATAATTAGGTTAGCCAAAACTTAAACCTTGCGTGTGATAGAAATAATTTCCAAGGCCTGAAGAAAAAACTATATTTCCATAAAGTCCATGCTCCACAGAAACCTTGAATAGCGATTGATGTTGTGAATATGAGATTGCCATCAATAAACCTCCTATGAAAGTAAAGATTAAAACAATAGGGTTAAGATAGATAATGTGAGCAAAACTAAATAAAAATGCATTAGAAATTATAAATACTTTTTTATTTTTAAATAATTTTCTATACCGTTGAAAAAAAAATTTTCTATATATAATTTCTTGGGGAAATGCAGAAAAAATTGGATAAAGAATTAATATTATTAGCCATAATAAAAAATTTGATTTTGGAAGATCTAAAAATTTCTCTTTATCAAAAATATAAGAAAACAATAAAATTAAAATAGCAATTATAAAAGTTTTATAAAATATTTGCTTAAGAGATTGGTCAAATTTAAATTCGTTTTTATTAAATAAGTAAATTTTTTTATAATTTAAATAAATAAAGCAAAAAAAAGCAACCAGGGAAAGTGTTCCAAATATAATTATATTTGAATTAATCGGGATAAGAATAATTGGAATTATGAAAAAGAAAATTATTATTTCAATTTTTTTTGTTATTTTAGACATATTAAATTCTTTAACAGAATTTAGATTATAATCGCCATCAATTTACAAAATTAATTTATTTTTTAACAAATTTGTAACATTTAAATGCTTATCTATAGTTGTGTCGATTCGAAAATTAAATGCTTAATAAAATTAATCAAAATAAATTTGATAAAATTTTAAATTATCGAAGTATTTGGATATCTGATTTTCACTTAGGAACAAGAGGTTGCCAATCAGAATTACTATTGGAATTTATAAAGCATACCCAATCAGAAAAATTATATTTAGTTGGAGATATTATTGATGGGTGGGCTTTAAAAAATAATTGGTATTGGCCACAATCGCACAATGACGTAGTTCAAAAAATTTTACGTAAAGCAAGACATGGAACTAAAGTATTTTATTTATCTGGCAACCATGATGAGGTAATGAGAGGATTTGCACCAGTAAATTTTGGGGGTGTTAGTATTTTAAATCAAATCATTCATGAAACAGCTGATAAAAAAAAATATTTAGTTGTTCATGGAGATCAGTTTGATGGAATAATTCAGTGTGCAAAATGGTTGGCTATGCTTGGCTCAATTACTTATGATTTTTTAATATATTTTAACAGGTATGTAAATTTTTTTAGAAAAAAATTAGGCTATGAATATTGGTCCTTGTCAAATTATTTAAAATTTACAGTAAAAAATGCAGTAAAATTTGTAAGTGAATATGAAAAATTAGTTTGTAATTATGCGAAACAATTTAAGGTTGAAGGGATAATTTGCGGTCACATTCATCATGCGAATATGCAATATTTAAATGAGATTCATTATATAAATGATGGGGACTGGGTTGAAAGCTGCACAGCTTTAGTTGAGCATTATGATGGAAAATTAGAGTTAATTAATTGGACTGAAAAAAGAAAAGAATTATTCATCGAAACGATAGATCAAAATTTAGAAAATTTTAAAATAGCATCATAGTTAAATGAAAAGTTACAAAATTTTAATTGTAACTGATGCTTGGCATCCCCAAGTTAATGGCGTTGTAAGAACTTTAAGTTATTTAGTTAAAGAATTAAAAAAGCAGAAGCACGAAGTTCATTTAATAACACCACAAGAATTTTTAACATTACCTTGTCCTACATATCCTGAGATTCGCTTATCCGTAAATGCCTATCCAAAAATATATAATAGAATTAAAGAAATAAATGCTAATATTGTTCATATTGCAACTGAGGGGCCATTAGGCTTCTTTGCGAGAAGGTATTGCATTAAAAATAACATAAAATTTACAACATCACTTCATACTAAATTTGCAGAATATATTAATGAAAGGATACATATTCCTGTAAGTATAGGATATTCTTTTTTGAGATATTTTCATAAGCCCTCTAATAAAATTTTAGTTACCACTGAAAATATGAAAAAAGAATTAATGAATAGAAATTTTAAAAATTTAGTTGTTTGGACTAGGGGTGTAAATTCCAATATTTTTGGAAAAATTAAAAAAGCAGAAATATCAAAACCAGCACCTATATTTATTTATGTTGGAAGAGTTGCAATTGAAAAAAATATAAAAGCTTTCTTAGACATAGATATCCAGGGTTCAAAGATTGTTGTTGGTGCGGGACCGCAGTTAGATGAATTAAAAAAAAAATATAAAGACGTTTTATTTACAGGTATGTTGGAGGAAAAGGAGGTGGCTGCTTATCTTGCAGCAAGTGATGTTTTTGTATTTCCAAGCAAAACAGATACTTTTGGAATTGTTATAATAGAAGCATTAGCTGCAGGAGTCCCGGTTGCAGCTTATCCAGTTACGGGACCATTAGATATTTTACAAAATACAAAAGTAGATTGTTTAGATTTAGATTTAAAAACATCTATATTAAAAGCTTTAAAAATTAAAAAAGAGGACTGCAAAGAGGTTGCTAAACAGTACACTTGGGAAAATTGTGCAAAAATATTTATGCAAACCGCTAGTGTAAATTTGCAATTTTAAGAGTTTCTGATCTTAAAAGTTTAGCAATTTTTTCGTTTTCTAAATCCTTAAAAGTTTCACTGTCTAATAAATTTCCGCATTCAGCAATAAATTTTTTATTAGATTTGTTTATTAACTCTCTTGCAAATAATATCCGTCTGAATTTATAATTTATTATGCCTACAAGTTGAAATAAAAAACTATTTTGCCCAAAACAATAAATTGGTAAAATTTTACATTTTGTTTTTCTTAGTATCGATCCGATCATTGGCTTCCAATCTTTTTCTATAGCAGCTTTAAGAAAGATTTCAGAGGTTGCAACTTCTCCTGAGGGAAAAATAATAACCAAACCCCCCTTGTTAATAAAATCTATTGCTTCATTTTTTGATTTAATATTAATATGTGCTGCATCTTTACTCACGTCTAATCTCAGAGGAAGAAGATAGTCTTTAATATGATCAATTATTGTAAGTTCCTCATTAATTAAAATACGGTAATCTTTCCTTAGTTTTGCAACCTCAGAACATATAATTAATCCATCCAGTATTCCAAAGGGGTGATTTGAAACAATTACACAAGAGCCCTCTTTTGGAATAAGATTAGAATTTCTAAGAGTATATTGAATATTTAAAATTTCTAAGGTTCTTTTCCAAAAATTATCATTTAATTCTGGATCGAGGTAATTTTTTTTATAGAGAGATTTTAAAAATGAAAAACCAAATATTATTTCAACTATTTTTTTTAATAATATTTTGATCATTGCTAATCAAAAAATTATAAACTAAATTTTTTTAAATATTCAGGTTTAATTGAATTAAAGGGAAGGTATATGAAAATATCTGTTGTTTTAAATAACTTATCAACGACTGCACCATCGCCAATTTTTGCTCCTAATCTTAAATAGGCTTTAATTAGTGGCGGTAGCTTTTTAATGATAGAAATTTCAGATATACCTTCAGTTGGAATTAAGTTCATTTCAGTTTTTTTTGAAAAAATAGCATCAACTCTTATATTTTCTGGCATTAAAAATTTTTGATATAAGTAAGAAAGCTCTTCTTTAATTAGATCTGGATTCTCCTCTAAAAAACTAGCCATTCCAAATAGGACATCATTTTTATTATGCTGAACATATTCATTAATTTTTGACCACATTAAATGGAGAACATTTTTTTTTCTAAATTGTTTTGACACACAAGATCTACTTAATTCTAATCCATTATGTGGTCTGTCTTGTGATTTATATAATGTATTTAAATTAAACTCTTCAGAAGAATAAAAGCCACTTTGTTGCAAAGCTACTTTTTGCTGAAGCAATCTATAAGTGCCAACAATTTTAGTTTTACTAAATTTAGACGCTTTAAATGTAACTATAATGTGATCGCTATATTTATCAAATTTATCGGCATCTCTTTTAAAAGAACTTAAATTAAAAATTCTTTGACCATTTCTTTCATTAAAAAATATTTTATATCGAAGTCTTTGAGCTTTTCTAATTTCGCTTTTGCTATTTGCCAAATAACAATCAAATACAGGTTGAAAAAAATTACTTGTTGAGACAAAAAAGTTGTTAGTTAGATTTTGAATTTTTAAATTTTTAATAATTGCCATTGCAGGCGAATTAGATGATTTGTATTAAAACAAAGTGAAATATTTGTTTCTTTTTTATTACATAATTTCTGTTAAATAATCTTGATATTATTAGACTATAATTAAACGAATGATTTATTTAACAGGTGCATTAGCAATTTTAGCTAATATAATCTTTTATATTTTTTTAAAATTTTCTTTATGGATACTATTTTTCAATACTTTAATATTTTTTGTATTTGTAATTTTTGTTTATTATCAAAAAGAAGATCAAAATATTGAAACAAAAAAAAAGATAATCACAAATTTTAACTCTGAGTTAGGAAAAAAAGATTTAGAAAGATTATTTATTGATAAAATTGAAGATGTAATTATCATTTTAAATAAATTTAATGTTATAATTTATGCAAATAAATCAGCAACAAATAACTTTGGTGACAAACTAGAGGGCAAACATATAAATGTGGCTGTAAGAATATCTGAGCTTCTAGATCAAATAGATCAGCACAGGATTGATAAAGAAATAAAAATAATAAATATCGAGATTAAAAATCCTATTTTTAAATTTTTTAAAACAAGCATAAGCAATATTCAATCTGAACAAATATTATTAGTTTTTAAAGATTTTACTGAAGTACAAAAATCTCAAATAATTCGTTCTGATTTTATAGCTAATGCAAGCCATAATTTAAAAACACCTTTAGTTTCATTAAAAGGTTTTTTAGAAACGATTGAAGATTCCGCAAAAGATGACCCACGTTCTCAAAAAAAATTTATTGAAATCATGAAATTAGAAGCAAATAAAATGGAGATTTTAATAGAAGATTTAATGACTTTAAGTCGAATTGAGCAACAGGAGCATATTTCAATTAATAATAAAGTGAATATAAAAAAAATAATTGAAGATGTAATTGTCTTAATTTCTAAAAGAATAAAAGAAAAGAAAATTTCACTAAAAGTAGATTTAGATGATAACCAAAAATTTGTCATAGGTGATGCAGAAAAATTATCTACTTTATTTTTAAATTTAATCGATAATGCAATAAAATTTAGTAATCCTTCAAAAACTATTCAAATTAAAATTTTAAAAGTTGATGAAATATTTAAAAAATATGTTTCAATTTCAATTATTGATGAAGGTATAGGAATTAACGAAGAAGATATTCATAGGATTACAGAAAGATTTTTTAGAGCTGAAAATACTAGAAAACTAAAAATTGAAGGTACAGGATTAGGATTAGCCATTGCAAAACATATAATAAACCAACATCGAGGTGAGTTAAAAATTATAAGTAAAATCGGACTTGGCAGTGAATTTATTGTTAGATTACCTAAAGCTTAGCTTAGGATTTTAAGAGAATTTTAATTAATCTTAAGTAAATCTAAATTGCCACTATAGGTTGACAAAATAATTAATTTAGTATAGTTTAATAATTCAGGATTAATTCCTGCGAGCTTTTAGCTCCCAAGTTTCGTAAGTCTTTAAAACTACGCTCCCTTAATTAAAGCCGTTACTGGTGGGTATTTCAATTTAAAAATTTGTGATTCAACACAAGGCGTTTTGCTGCGTGTTGAAAAAAATACTAATTAAACAAGGAGCAAAGATGAAGACTATAGGAAAGTTAAAAGTAGTTTCTGATAGAAAAATCAGAGCAAACAGAGAAAATGCTAAAAAGAGTACAGGCCCTGTAACTTTTGAAGGCAAGCAGAAAGTGTCAGGCAATGCCATTACGCATGCTTTAACAGCAGAGCGTTTGGTAATCATCGGCGAAAATCTTGAAGAGTTTAATGCTTTTAAAGAAAGTATGCTGAAAATATATGAGCCGGTTGGAGCTTATGAAGAAGAGATTTTCATTAAAATTGTTGAGATTAAATGGAAACTTCGCAGAGTAACTTCAATTGAAACTGGAATTTTTGGTAATGAAATTTTAGAGTTTGATGCAGATAGCAGCAAACCTAAATTTTCAGATAAGATTTTAGGAAATACATTTACTAAAAATCATCAAAATTCAGTTAACAAAAATCAATCTTTAATAGGAGTTGCCTTTACAAAAGATTCCAATGCTGGAAGTGCTTTGTTAAAGCTTAATACTATAGAAGGTAGATTGATTAGCAGAAGCCAGATGTATGAGGATCTTCTTTTTAGAACTCAGAAAAAAAGAAGAAAGGGAGGAAGAAAATGAAAAAAATACATCCTTCTAAAATCAGTTATTATGCACGTAATAAAAGGCTTTTTTTATCAAATCCAAGGTACAAAAGTAACTACCGTGTCAAAACAAAGCCAACTTTTACAAATGCATTTTTTAATACACTTATAAAAGAGGAATGTTCTAAATTTTTAAAAGAAAATGGTGAGCATATAAAAAAAAAAAATCCTGCTTTATATAAATCAATAACTGGAAAAACTTTAGCATCAGAAACATCTAAACAAGAAGAAGTTAAAGAAAAAACTTCATACAGTGAGCTAGATGAATATCAGAAAATGAGAGATGCTCAGAGAAAAACTGAACTTGAAAAGGCTAGGGCAAAGTTAAAAAAGAATGAAGTTAAAATTAACTTTGTTAGGCCACAAAAAGATTGGTCAATATATGGTGGCTGGGTAAACGCGCATGAACCTGTTAATAAAGGTAGATTAGGAAGCACCCAGGAATGGAAAAAAGATAAACCTTATCCAATATATTATTAAGGTAATGAAATAGTGAAGTTAAATAACTTTTATTACAACTAAAAGGTTAACTTTGTAACAAAAGTGTCATTAAATTGTAATAATTAAAACATCTTAAAAAATTAATGTGGGGCTAATTAAATAACTAAGGATAATTATGATAAAATTAAAAAAAATATTTATCACTGCAGTTGCTGTTATGATTTCATCTCAAGCAATAGCACGTGATCAAATAAAAATAGTTGGATCTTCAACAGTTTATCCATATACGACAGTAGTTGCTGAAAGATTTGGAAAACAGGGAAAATTCAAAACACCAGTAGTTGAAAGTACAGGTACAGGCGGTGGCTTTAAATCTTTTTGTGGCGGCGTAGGTGTGCAACATCCTGATATGACAGGAGCATCTAGAGCAATTAAAAAAGATGAAATGGAACTTTGTGTTAAAAATGGTGTCACAGAAATTATTGAGCTACCTATCGGTAACGATGGTTTAACATTTGCTCATTCAATCAAAGGTCAAGATGCTAATTTTACAAAAGCACAATTATGGAAAGCAATTGCACATGATGTTGTGGTTGATGGAAAATTAGTAAAAAACCCATACAAAAATTGGAATGAGATTGATAAATCCTTACCAGCTATAAAAATTGAAATTTTAGTTGCTCCACCAACATCTGGAACACGCGATGCGTGGGATGACTTAATAATGAGTAAGGGTTGCGACGAAGCTTTTAAAAAATTAACAGATCCAAAAAATTGTACAAAATACAGAGAGGATGCTGCTGTAATTGAAGCTGGAGAAAATGATACTTTAATTGTTCAAAAATTAGGTTCTAGTCCAAATGCATTTGGTTATTTTGGATATAGCTATCTAGTTGCAAACAAAGATAAAATTAAGGCTGCAAAAATTGATGGAATTGCTCCAACAATTGAAGGGATACAAAAATACACATATCCTGTTGCAAGACCATTATTCTTGTATGCTAAAAAAGCTCACGCTACTGTTATTCCAGGATTTAAAGAATTCTTAACAGAATACACTGGAAAAACAGCAGTTGGTGCAACTGGCTATTTATTTAAAGTCGGTTTAGTTCCAAACGCTAAAGAAACAGAAGAAAAAGTTAGAGACGTTGCTACTAAGTTGGTAGCGATGAAGAACTAAATTAAAATTTAGTTAAATTAATTAAATTTAGAGCCGAAATTATTTTCGGCTCTAAAAATAAAAGTTAAGCAGCATCAAATAATATAAGTTAAATGAACCTTACAATTTTATCATTGATTGCTGTTTTTAGTTTATCTTGTTATTTTTTTGGAAAATCGAAAGTTTTAAAACAAACAAAAATCAGTGGAAAAAAATTTCACTCATTACCTGAATATTATGGTTACTACCTAGCAGCTTGGTGCGGTTTACCGGCCTTAATAATATTATTTTTTTGGTCTTTTTCTGAATTATATATTGTCAAAGTTTTTATTTTATCCGATTTTAGAGCCGACCCTTCAATTGATGAGAATAAATTAAATTTAATATTTTCTGAAATTAAATCTATAGCTGAGAAAAACTTTTCAGGGACCATTCCTCAGAATTTAATACCCTACGCTGAAAAATTTTTAAGCCTAAATAAGATTTTAGAATTATCAAAATTTGCAGTTATTTTTAGTGTGATAATATTTTGTTTGTCTTTTGCTTATACCCAAATTCTAAAAAATATAAGAGCTCGAGAAAGTGTAGAAAAAGTAATTAGAGTTGTGATGTTCTTATGCGCAGCAATTGCAGTATTTACAACCATTGGAATTGTACTTTCGTTACTTTTTGAAAGCATTAAATTTTTCACAGCGGTCTCTATTTTTGACTTTATTACTGGAACTAATTGGGCTCCCGGTCGAGCTTTTGTAAGAGATGCTTCAGTTCAAACTGCTGACGTTGAAAATGTATTTGGCGCAGTCCCTTTATTTTGGGGAACTTTTTTCATAGCAATGATTGCTATGTGCGTTGCAGTTCCTATTGGACTTTTTTCTGGAATATATATGGCTGAGTATGCTTCTAGTAAAGTTAGAAGAGTTGCAAAACCGTTAATTGAAGTTTTAGCTGGAGTTCCCACGGTAGTTTATGGTTTCTTTGCAGCATTAACCGTTGGCCCTTTTTTTAGAATTATTGGTGAAGGGATTGGATTAAATATATCCTCAGAGAGCGCCTTGGCAGCTGGAATGGTCATGGGGGTTATGATTATTCCTTATGTTTCTTCACTTACGGATGATGTAATTAATGCTGTTCCAATATCTTTAAGAGAAGGTTCTTATGCAATGGGAGCGACCAAATCTGAAACTATAAAAAAAGTTGTCTTGCCAGCGGCTCTTCCAGGAGTTGTTGGATCAATTCTTCTTGCAATATCAAGAGCTGTTGGGGAGACTATGATTGTTGTTATGGCTGCTGGACTTGGGGCAAATTTAACAATCAATCCATTAGAAGCTTCTACTACAATTACAACTCAAATCGTAACAATTTTGATAGGAGATCAGTCATTTAATAATCCAAAAACTCAAGCAGCCTTTGCCTTAGGAATCACATTATTTTTTTTCACATTAGTTATAAATATTATTGCTTTAAATATTGTTAAAAAATTTAGGGAAAAATATGAATAATAAAGAAAAAGAAATTTTACTTAAAAAGCGTTATAGCGCTGAAAAAAGATTTAGATTTTTTGGCATCTCATCAATAATTTTAGCTTTGTTATTTTTATGTATTTTGCTCATAAATATTTTTACTAATGGTTTAAGCGCTTTTTCAAGGACAGAGATACTTTTAAAAATAAATTTTAATGAAAAAAAAATAGGTATTAATCCAAGTTCTACTGATAAAGAAATTAAGCAGGCTAATTTTGATGAAATTTTACAAGAGGCCTTATTGAGTTTAGCTCCTGATGTTCAAGAGCTAAAACAAGCAGAATTGATAGATCTGGTAAGTATAGATGCAACTTCTGAAATTAAAAAGTTTTTTTTAAAAAATAGGGATGTTTTAAATAAAACTGCAGAAGTGGCACTAACGCTTTCAGACGATCTTGATCAAGTGCATAAAGGTAATTTTCCAAGGAATATACCTGAGGATCGAAGAAGATTTTCAGATTTTCAGTTAAAAATTTATGATGAACAAAATGCAAAAAATAAAATTATTAGTGAATTTAATTGGCCATTCATTTTTAATGCTGACTCTAGAGAGCCAGAAATAGCAGGTGTAGGCGCATCATTATCAGGATCATTTTTTACTTTGATTGTTTGTTTAATTTTATCATTTCCTCTTGGAATCTTGGCTGCAATTTATTTAGAGGAATTTGCGCCAAAAAATAAAATTACTGAAATTATTGAGGTAAATGTTAACAATTTGGCCGCAGTGCCATCCATAGTATTTGGATTATTAGGTCTTGGTATTTTTTTAAATTATTTTTATTTACCAAGATCAACTCCGCTGGTTGGAGGTTTAGTTCTTGCTTTGATGACACTGCCTAGAATTATTATACCATGTAGAGCGGCTCTAAAGGCAGTTCCACCCTCAATAAGAGAGGGTGCTTTAGCCTTAGGGGCTTCAAAAGTTCAAACGGTAATGCACAATGTCGTACCTTTAGCTATGCCAGGAACTTTATCAGGAACGATTATAGGACTTAGCCAAGCTTTAGGAGAAACTGCTCCACTTTTATTAATTGGAATGGTAGCTTTTATTAATGTGGTTCCGTCCTCACCATTTGACCCCTCCGCAGTTTTACCTGTGCAAGTTTATTTATGGTCAGAGTCAGCAGAAAGAGGATTTGTTGAAAAAACTTCAGCTACCATAATAATTTTAATTTTTTTCCTAGCATTTATGAACTCATTTGCAATTTACTTAAGAAACAAATTTGAAAAAAAATGGAGCTAACATGAAAAATGAAAAAATAAAAATATCTACAAAAAATTTAAATGTTTTTTACGGAGCAAAACAAGCTCTTTTTGATGTAAATTTAGAGTTGGTGGAAAAAAAAGTGACAGCTTTGATAGGACCTTCTGGATGTGGAAAATCCACCTATATAAGATGTTTAAATAGAATGAATGATGTTATCGATATATGTAAAGTTGAAGGTTCTATAAAAATAGATGGACAAGAAATAAACAAAAAAGATGTTGATGTAAATTTACTTAGGGAAAAAGTAGGAATGGTTTTTCAAAAACCAAATCCTTTTCCAAAAAGTATTTATGATAACATTGCATATGGACCAAGAATTCATGGTTTAGCGGATAATAAAGATGACTTAGATAAGATAGTTGAAGGTAGCCTGAAAAAAGCAGCTCTTTGGGAGGAGGTAAAAGATCGTTTAAACCAGCCAGGGACAGGACTTTCAGGTGGTCAGCAACAAAGACTTTGTATAGCAAGAACAATTTCAATTAATCCGGAGGTAATCCTAATGGATGAACCATGTTCAGCTTTAGATCCAATCGCAACAGCAAAAATTGAGGAGCTTATTGATGAGTTGAAAAAAACGTATACAATTGTAATAGTTACACACTCAATGTCACAAGCAGCTAGAGTTTCGCAAAATACCGGATTTTTTCATTTAGGTAAAATTTTAGAATTTAATTTAACTGAAAAAATATTTAAGAATCCTGATAATAAATTAACTCAGGATTATATAACAGGAAGGTTTGGTTAATAATGTCAGAACATATAGTTAGTTCGTACGAGGGACAATTAAAAACACTGCATAGCACAGTTTTAAAAATGGGAGCATTATGTGAAAGTCAGTTCTCAAATTCAATAATAGCGTTAGTCAAAAAAGATGAAGAGTTAGTTGATAAAGTTATAGGAAAAGATGAAAGAATTGATGAGTTAGAAAAAAAAATTGATGATCAAGTTGTTAACCTTATAACTTTAAGACAACCTATGGCGATAGATTTACGAGAAACTGTGTCAGCAATGAGGATTGCTGCTGAACTAGAAAGAATAGGTGATCTTGCAAAAAATATTGCAAAGAGAGTTAAGCATGTAAAAGTAGATCTAAATAATGGAAATTTTTCCTTAATTAAATCTGCTTCTGATCTTGTTCAGGGGAATTTAAAAAAAACATTAGACTCGTACTCTAAAAATGATGAAAAATTGGCCTTATCTGTGTGGAGTAGCGATAAAGAAGTTGATGTAATAATTAACAAATTATTAGAGGATTTGTTAAATCACATGAAAAATGAAAAAAAAAATATAGAGTCTTTAACTCACCTTCTTTTTATTGCAAAAAACATCGAGCGAATAGGTGACCACTCAACTAATATTTGCGAGTATATTCACTTTTTAATTAAAGGAGAAGACATAAAGGGTAACAGACCCAAAGGTTAAATAATTTTAATTCAAATGCTAGCTAATGTACTTCTTGTTGAGGATGAAAAGTCGATTACAACTTTAATAAAATATAATCTAGAAAAAGAAGGTTTCAAAGTTTATTGCTCAGAAACAGGAGAGGATGCTTTAAAAGTTATTAAAGAAAAAATACCTGATATAGTAATATTAGACTGGATGCTGCCTGACACATCAGGAATTGATGTTTGTAGACATATAAAAATAGATAAAAAATTAAAAAATATACCAGTTTTAATTTTGACTGCCAAAGGTGAGCCTGATGATAAAATTAAAGGTCTAGAGGTCGGAGCTGATGATTATGTAACAAAACCATTTAATAATAAGGAATTATTATTAAGAGTTAAATCATTAATTAAAAGATCAAAGCCTTCTCTCTTAGACGAGACTGCAACTTTTAAAGATTTAAAGATTGATAGAATTACAAAAAAAGTTTTTAGAGATAATAAAGAGGTAAAATTAGGACCAATTGAATATAAATTATTAGATTTTTTTATAAAAAGTCCACAAAGAGTTTATTCCAGAGAACAGTTATTAAATAATGTATGGGGTGAGAATATAAATGTTGAGAGTAGGACTGTCGATGTTCATATAAGAAGACTTAGAAAAGCAATCAACTTGGATAATAAAGTTGATTTAATAAGAACAGTTAGATCATCGGGTTATTCATTAGATGTTTAGCGAAAATCTTTTGGAGTTTTAAATAAAGTTAAATTTCCAGAGTAGTTTTTTAAATTTTCCCAATTTTCAATACTAAATACTAATTTTGCAATTGCAGATGTGCTAAATTTTTTTTTTATAAAGGATAATTTATTTTTTCTTATTAATTTTAAAACTAAATTTTTACAGCACGGTTCATGGTTAACTATAAGAATATTTTTATATTTTTTTTTTATATTTTTAATTGTATTTAATATAAAACTCTCACTGCATAGATAGAATTTTTTAGAGTATATTATTTTTTTGCAGCTAATATTATTTTTTAAAATTTTAAAAGTTTGTTTGGTTCTTTTAGAAGAAGATATGTAGGCTAAATCAAATGTGATTTTTTTCTTTTTAAGAAATGCAATTATTAATTTAATATCTTTTTTTCCTCTGTTGGAAAGAGGTCTTTCAAAATCGTTAATATTATGATCATTCCAGCTAGATTTGGAATGTCGCATGACATATAAATTTAACATTGTTGTAATATATTAAGTCATAGATTTTTAGATAAACCTAAATGCAAAGAAAAGAAAAAAAATTAAACAAGTATATTAATCGAGAAATATCTTGGTTAAAATTTAATTTGCGAGTTCTGGCTGAGGCTTCAAATTTAAAAAATCCTATACTGGAACGTTTAAAATTTTTATCCATTGCAGCAAATAATTTAGATGAATTTTTTATGGTAAGAGTTGCTGGAATTTACAATCAAATTAAAGATAAAGTTTCTTTTTTATCCCATGACGGACTTACAAGTCAAAAGCAACTCGAGCGTATAATTATTAAAACAAAAAGACTATTAACAGCCTCGAATCAAGCTTGGTTCAACTTAAAAGTGGATTTAAGTAAAGAAGGAATATTATTTGTATCTTATCGTGATCTTAATAAATCAGAAAAAGTTAGATTAAATAAAATATTTAGAGAAAATATTTATCCAATCTTAACCCCATTGATTGTAGATCCGTCCCATCCTTTTCCATTCGTTCCTAACAAAGGACATTTTCTAGTGATGTTATTGAATAAAAGAAATAAAAGTAAAAAATTTTTTGCTATAATTCTAATCCCACAAAATATTGAACGTTTTATTAATATTAGTAATAGAGTTGACGTTAAAAAATATTTAAGCATTGAACATATTATCAGTAATTACGTAAATTATTTATTTCCAGGCTATCATCTTAATAAATATACCTCAGTTAGGGTTATTAGAGACAGTGATATTGAGTTCGAAGAAGAGGCCGAAGATTTAATATTGTATTTAGAAAAAGCTTTAAAGAAAAGACGAAGAGGTCGAATTGTTAAATTAGAAATAAGATCTAATGCTGATCCTTTATTAAAGAAATTTGTTTATAAAAAATTAGAAGTAACGGAGGACGAAGTATACGAAATGGATAGTTTTGTTGGCGTTCATCAAATTGACCAAATTTATAACAAAAAAAATACAAATTTAGTATTTAAATCTTTTAATCCAAGACAAGTTGAAAGATTAAAACAATTCAATAATGATTATTTTGCAACTATTAAAGCTAAAGATTTCATAGTTCACCATCCGTATGAAACTTTTGATGCTGTTATACAGTTTCTCACACAAGCCGCTGAAGATCCTAATGTCATTGCTATAAAACAAACTCTTTATAGAACTACTTCTGACTCACCAATTGTTAAAGCATTAGTGCTTGCAGCAGAGAAAGGTAAATCAGTGACTGCTGTAGTAGAGGTGAAAGCAAGATTTGATGAAGAAAAAAATATTAGTTTAGCCTCTACTCTCGAAAAAGCAGGTGTGCAGGTGGTTTATGGTTTTGTAAAACTAAAAACACATGCAAAAGCTAGCTTAATTGTCAGAAAAGAAAAAAGTAAATTAGTTAGCTATGTGCATCTTGGCACTGGAAATTATCATCCAATTAATGCCAAGATATATACAGATTTGTCATTTTTTAGCTCAGATAAAATTATTTGTGAAGATGTAGAGAAATTTTTTAATTATATAACAACTTATGCAGAGCCTAAAAAATTAAAAAAATTAATATTATCTCCACTATTCTTAAGAACGAAATTATATTCACTAATAGATCAAGAAATTGAAAATAAATTAAAAGGGAAGCATGCTGAAATATGGATAAAACTTAATTCTTTAGTAGATCAAGCTATGATTGACAAATTGTATCAAGCATCTAACGCTGGAGTTAAAATTTGCTTATTTGTTAGAGGTATTTGTTGTCTTAAACCTGGTATAAAGGGACTTTCTGAAAATATTATTGTAAAGAGTATTGTTGGGAGATTTTTAGAACATTCAAGAATTTATTGTTTTGCAAATGGAGAAATAATGCCATCAAGATCCAATCTTGCATTTTTTAGTTCAGCAGATTTAATGACAAGAAATTTAGATCGAAGAGTTGAATTATTAATACCTGTAGAAAATTCTACAGTGCATGAGCAGGTATTAGATCAAATCATGCTTGCTAATTATAAAGATGCTGAAAATAGTTGGTTTTTAAAATCTGACGAAAGTTATGAAAAAATTAAAGTAACAACAGAGAATAATTTTTCTGCACACAATTATTTCATGAAAAATCCTAGTTTGTCTGGTAGAGGCAGTTCTATAAATTTAAGTATGCCCGAAAAATTAAGATTAGTTAGATAATGTAAAAATGACCGCGCGAGAAAGAGATTTCATAAATAAAGAAGCAATTATTGATCTTGGATCTAATTCCATCCGAATGTTAATTTATGATAATATTTTAAATTCGCAAATACCAGTTTTTAATGAAAAAGCAGTTTGTCAATTAGGAAAAAATTTAGATCGTACTGGAAAGCTTGATCCAAAAGGAGCTGAATTTGCTTTAACTGTCTTAAAAAGATTTAAACAGATACTTAGTAATCTTAAGGTTAAAAAATACAAAGCAATAGGAACAGCTGCTCTTCGAGAGGCAATTGATGCCAAAGATTTTATTATTAAGGCTCAAAAAATTATTAAAAAAAAAATTATAATTTTATCAGGTAATAAAGAAGCTGAAAATTCAGCTCTTGGTGTCGTCATAGGTTTTCAAAAGGTAAACGGCCTTGTAGCTGACCTAGGGGGGGGGAGTTTAGAACTAGCAAGAGTAGAAAAAAATATTATTCATGACAAAATATCATTACCTTTAGGTGTCTTAAGGCTTTTTAACCAACCAAAAAAAAATAAGAATAAAGTAAAAAAAATTATAAGTTTTTATTTAAATAAAATTGAATGGCTAAGAAAAAATAAGATTAAAAACCTTTATTTATGTGGGGGAACATGGAGAACTCTAATGAATGCACATATGATTAAGACAAATTACCCTTTAGCTATTTTACATCAATATAAACTGTCAAGTTTAGACACTTTAAAATTTGTAAATAGATTGAATACTGTAAAAGCAATTAAATCAGAGAAATTACTTTCTGCCACTAAATCAAGAACTAATTATATTCCAATAGGAGGCTTTATATTATCAAACTTAATTAGAATTTGTGATCCAGTTAGCGTTTTTCTTTCACAATCAGGAGTTAGAGAAGGTTCTTTAATAAACAAATCTAAATTAAAAGTTTTGCAGAATAATTCCTTAAGTAGATCGGTTCATTTTTTATCTCATAAAAAAGCAGACTATGCCGCTAATTATCTAAAACTATACAATTTTATTAGAAATCTTTTTTCAACTAATGAAAAATATTTTCCCTCTAGACTTTTGCTACCTGCATGTTCGTTAAGTAATTTTGATTGGGGTCTGGGGGTTTACCAGAGAGCTGAATTAGTTTTTCAGGAAGTTATTAATGCGCCTATTTTGAAATTATCTCATAACGATAGAATTAAACTCGGATTAGTTTCTTTTTGGAGACATTGTTCCACTAAATATTATCCAAATGTTGAATTTGTAAAATTACTAAGCAATGAAGAGATTGCAGCTTGCAAACAGATAGGAGCAGCTTTGCGATTAGCATCTTCAATTGGTGTGATATCTAATATATTTTTTGATAAGGTAAAAATTTACAAAAACAGTAATAAAGATTTAATTTTGAAAGTTTCTAAAAAAGATAAACAAGTAATTTCTAATCAAGTCCAAAAAAGATTGAAATCTTTAGGTGACGAATTGAAAATAAAATCTAAAATTATTTACACTAATTAGGCAGACTTAATTTTCTTTTCAAAAAACTCTGGAAGCTCTTCTGTTCCTTTTGTATTATTATCCTCTTCTTCATTTTTCCAACCTTTGGGTTGGTAAGCATGAAGAACGTGTAATTTACAATAAACTCTTTCTTCCATGGGATTTCTTCCACAGAAGTAAAAATTAGCTTCATCAGGATGTCCAATTGGCCATCTGCAAGTTTTTTCGTTTAAATTTTCTAAGCTGGTTGGATTTTCAGGTTCAAAA
>Ga0255201_1000112_pt1 | contig 17457 bp, 16 predicted proteins | sample Miss_Atlam_RepC__2_FD_189948 | JGI IMG/M metagenome (GOLD analysis project Ga0255201, IMG submission 189948) | Freshwater microbial communities from Mississippi River, Louisiana, United States - Miss_Atlam_RepC_8h | ecosystem: Environmental > Aquatic > Freshwater > River | place: USA: Louisiana...
TGCTATTAGTACTGTTACGAGGCACCCAGACAGAATCCTCGTCAATTGAATCAATCTGGCAGGCAAGTGTTATCTCACCTCTTGGCGTTGAAATCTTTATTTGATCTCCATTTGCAACACCCAAAGAATCTGCGCGGTTCTTAGAAATAATCACAACTGATGGATGGGCTGTTCCCGCTAAATTATTTTCTCCATCTTGCATAGATCCAGAATCAAGAAGCAATCTCCAGGAGCATAGATTTGCTTTTCCGTTTGAAATTTTTGTTGCTTCACCATTTACCGGAGTAAAGCTCTCACGGTTATGCCAAGTACCGAGTGAGTTAAATTCATCTCTTGCAGAGCTAACGGTTGGAAGATTGATGCTAGATCCCATCTCATCTGCAAGCATTGAAAGGATTCTCACATCACTTCTAGTTAGAGAATCAGGTACAGCTGCTTCAAAGAATCTTGCTCTGGATTCCCAATTAATAAAGGTTCCGCTCTTTTCGACAACTGCCGCAACTGGAAGGACAACATCTGCAATCTGGGTTACCGCGCTCTGGCGAATCTCAAGTGAAACGATAAAAGCCTTCTCCATAATTGCGTGGTAATCAGGTGAGATATCAAGGGGATCAACGCCGCCAACCAAAAGGGCGCCAATATTGCCTTTCTCTACCTCTTTTACGATTTCATCGCTATCAAGACCAGGGTTGCTTGGAAGACTTGAAACACCCCATGCAGCTTGAAGATCAACCCTTGCAGCGCTATCGCTTACCGGTCTTGCTCCTGGAAGAAGATTAGATATTGCTCCAGCTTCAAGTGCTCCTCGCTCGCCGGCTCTTCTTGGTATCCAGGCCAGCTTTGCACCGCTATTTGCAGCAAGAGCCACTGCAGCAGAAATTGCACCAGAGCTCTCAGAGAGACGCTCTCCAATAAGGATTACTGATTTATTAGAAAGATTTGAGATTTTTGAAATTACTGAAGCTTCGCTGCCAGCTGGGGTTGAGATTAGTTCTGCTTTCAACTTCTTATTTCCACGAGATGCAAAAGGAGCAACAGCTGTAATTTTCAATTCACGCTTTTTGACCTGCTTATAGAGGCGAAGGAAGACAATTGGTGATTCTTCTTCAGCTTCAAAACCAAGAAGAACAACATGATCTGCTCTATCAAGGTCTTTGTAATTAACTTGAGTTCCCACAACATGTGAAGCTAAGAAATTCTTCTCTTCCTTTGATGTTACTCGAGAGCGAAAATCTATATCGTTTGTCTTTAGGGCGATGCGAGCAAACTTGGAATATCCATAGGCATCCTCAAGAGTTGCTCTTCCTCCAACTAATACCGCAGAGCGATTTCCTTTTAATCCCTTTGCCGCAAGCGCTAAAGCCTCCGGCCATGAAGCCTCTCTTAATTGCCCACTCTCATCCCTAATCAAAGGAGTAGTAATGCGATCTTTAGCGTTTACGTATTTAAATGCCCAACGACCTTTATCGCAGTTCCACTCTTCATTTACAGCAGCATCATCTCCTGCCAGGCGGCGAAGTGTTTTCCCGCGACGCACATCAGTTCTCATATCGCATCCTGATGCGCAGTGTTCGCAGGCAGAAGGGGTTGAGATCAGATCAAATGGACGGGCTCGGAAGCGATATGAGGCTCCGGTGAGCGCTCCCACAGGGCAGATTTGAACTGTATTTCCTGAAAAGTAAGACTCAAATGGTTCTTTCTCATAGATGCCAACTTGTTGAAGGGCGCCTCGCTCATTGAGAGTAATGAATGGATCTCCCGCAATCTGTTCAGAAAACCTAGTGCAGCGAGCGCAGAGAATGCAGCGTTCACGATCGAGAAGAACTTGCGAGGAAATATTGATTGGCTTTTCAAAGGTTCTCTTTGTTCCCTCAAACCTTGATTCTTCGCGGCCATTACTCATCGCTTGATTCTGCAATGGACACTCGCCGCCCTTATCGCAAACTGGACAATCAAGTGGGTGGTTAATCAGTAATAACTCCATAACGCCTTGTTGCGCCTTATCAGCAACAGCTGAGGTGAGTTGTGTATTAACAATCATTCCTGGCTCAACTGGAATAGTGCACGAGGCCTGTGGTTTTGGAAACTTTCTTCCATTAACTTCAATCTCAACTAAACATTGGCGGCATGCTCCAACCGGATCAAGTAGTGGGTGATCGCAGAAACGTGGAATCTGAATTCCTAATTTCTCTGCGGCTCTAATAACTAGAGTTCCCTTGGGAACGCTAACTTCAAAACCATCGATAATTAAAGTAATCATTTCTACCGCTGTCTCGGTAGCGAGTTCTTGAGTACTCATACCTTCACCCCATCTGGTGTAAGAAGAGATGAGGCAGCAGGGTTAAAAGGTGATCCACCGATTCTTAAATGCTCTAAATACTCTTCACGGAAATATTTAATGGAGGAGATGATTGGACTTGCTGCGCCATCAGCGAGCGCGCAGAATGAGCGACCAGCAATGTTGTCGCAGAGATCAAGTAATTTCTCAAGATCTGCTTGCTCACCTTTTCCTGCATCAAGATCTTTAAGGATTTGAACTAACCACCAGGTGCCCTCACGGCAAGGGGTGCACTTTCCGCATGATTCGTGCTTATAAAACTCAGTCCAACGAAGAACCGCTCTAACTACGCTGGTTGTCTCATCAAATATTTGTAGCGCCTTGGTTCCAAGCATTGAGCCAGCTGCGGCAACCCCTTCATAATCAAGTGGGATATCTAGATGTTCATCAGTAAATATCGGAGTTGATGACCCACCAGGAGTCCAGAACTTCAACTTATTGCCATTACGCATTCCCCCGGCCATGTCAATTAACTCACGAAGCGTTATGCCAAGTGGAGCTTCGAACTGTCCAGGATTTTTAACATGTCCGGAAAGTGAGTAGAGAGTAAAACCCTTGCTCTTCTCTGTTCCAAGGGAGGCAAACCATTGCGCGCCGTTATTGATAATTGCCGGAACTGATGCAACTGATTCAACATTATTAACAACAGTTGGTCGGGCATATAAACCTGCTATTGCTGGAAATGGTGGACGAAGCCTTGGTTGGCCACGGAAACCTTCGAGTGAATCAAGAAGAGCTGTCTCTTCACCACAGATATATGCGCCAGCTCCGACGTGAAGTACTAGATCTAAATCAAAACCTTTACCTAAAATGTTTTTTCCAAGTAGCCCAGCTTTATAAGCATCTTCGATGGCTTGTTGAACTCTACGAATTACATGGGCGACTTCGCCGCGAATATAAATAAATGCATGTTTTGCTCTAATTGCATAAGAACCAATGATTATTCCTTCAATTAAAACATGAGGATTGGCAAGCATTAGCGGGGTATCTTTACAAGTACCTGGCTCTGATTCATCAGCATTAACAACAAAGTAATGCTCTTTGTTATCACCTTGCGGGATAAAGCCCCACTTCATACCAGTTGGAAAACCTGCCCCGCCTCTTCCGCGTAGACCTGAATCTTTAACAGCTTGAATCACTTCATCTGGGCTCATATTGAGAGCCTTTTCAATAGCTTTATAGCCACCATTTCTACGATAGCCATCTAGGGTAAAGGAATCTTTTTGATCATAGGTTTGAGTTAAGACTGGAGTTAATTTCTTATTGCCACTCTGCGCAATTTTTAACCCTAGAAGAGTTGGCTCTCCTGCCGCAACGCCTTGGTTTGCAAGTCCATCATTAATACCTGCAAGCAGCGCTGAGTTCTCTTTCCAAGTTGGCAATTTATCTGGGCCACGCGTTGGAGCTATAGGGCTTCCTTGGCGCATTGAGTCAACTAGATCTTTAGCAGATTCAACGCTCTGATTATCGTAGAACTCCCAGTTGGCCATGACAACAGGTGCATAGTCACAAGCAGCATTACATTCGATGTGTTCTATTGAAACTTTGCCATCTTGCGTTACTCCATTATTTTCAACGCCCAAATGTTCTTTAAGAGATTCAAATATTTCATCCCCACCCATAATCGCACATAAGGTGTTGGTGCAGACTCCAACATGATATTCACCGACAGGGCCACGTTTATATTGGGTGTAGAAAGTTGCTACCGCGCTGACTTCAGCGCTCTCTAGATTTAACTTCTTAGCAATTACTTCAATACTTTCAGGGGTCACATATCCATCTTTTGATTGCGCAAAATGCAGAAGTGGCATGATGGCTGAGCGCGAACGTGGATATCGATTGATAATCGAATCCATTACTAAATTATCGGAATCAGTTAATGGCATTAGCGGTCCACATCTCCCATCACAGGATCGATGGAGGCAACAGCTGCAACGACATCTGCAATAAGTGAGCCTTCACACATTGCAGATGTGGATTGAAGGTTGCTAAATGAAGGAGCACGGAAATGAACGCGATATGGGCGAGTGCCGCCATCAGAGACTAAATGGGCTCCAAGTTCACCTCTAGGTGATTCAACCGGGGTATAGACCTGACCTGCTGGAACTCTAAATCCTTCAGTAACAATCTTGAAGTGATGAATCAAAGCCTCCATAGAAGTTCCCATTATTTGGCGAATGTGATCGAGAGAATTTCCTAGGCCATCTCCGCCAAGTGAGAGCTGGGCTGGCCAAGCGATTTTCTTATCGGCCACCATCACTGGCGCTCCTTCGAGTTTATCTAGCTTGTCGCAGCACTGCTCAATGATTCTTAAAGATTGCTCAAGCTCCTGCATGCGGATTAAGAAGCGTCCGTAGACATCGCAGGTATCAGCAGTAATTACATCAAAGTCATAATTTTCATATCCACAATATGGTTGTGTCTTTCTTAAATCCCAAGGCATGCCAGTTGAACGCAGAACTGGGCCAGTAACTCCAAGAGTGATACACCCTGCAAGATCTAGATAGCCAACGCCTTTTGTTCTCTTTATCCAGATTGAATTACCAATTAATAACTTAGCATTATCTTTAAAATTCTTTCTTAAATCTTTTATTAACTCTCTAATCCCAGAAACAGTTCCCTCCGGCAGATCTTGAGAAACCCCACCTGGGCGGATATAGGCCATATTCATTCTTAGCCCTGAGACTTTTTCAAATACATCTAGAACTTTCTCTCTTTCGCGGAAGGCAAAAAACATTGGAGTAATTGCGCCAAGCTCTAGTGCTCCAGTTCCAAGTGCGACCATATGCGATGAGATGCGATTTAGTTCCATCATCATTACTCGAATAACTGATGCTCGCTCTGGAACATCGTTAGTAATGCCCAAAAGTTTTTCTACCCCTAGACAGTAAGTAGTTTCATTAAACAACGGGCTTAAATAATCCATCCGGGTCACGAAAGTAACCCCTTGGGTCCAAGTGCGAAACTCAGTGTTCTTTTCAATTCCAGTATGGAGATATCCAATGCCGCATCTAAGTTCGGTAATTGTTTCGCCTTCAAGTTCCAGCATTAGTCGAAGCACTCCATGAGTTGATGGATGCTGCGGCCCCATGTTTACAACTACGCGCTCTTCTTTCGCGCTACCAATCTCACTTGCTACTTGATCCCAATCACCGCCAGTAACTGAATAGATGGTTCCTTCAGTTGTCTCGCGAGATGATGCGAAAGTGCTCATCGATATGACCTCCTGTTATCAGGAGATGGAATTGTGGCTCCTACATATTCAACAGCAATACCACCGAGTGGATAATCCTTACGCTGAGGATGTCCTGGCCAATCATCTGGCATAAGAATTCTTGTCAGAGCTGGATGTCCATCAAAAATAATTCCAAACATGTCATAAGCCTCACGCTCATGCCAATTAGTTCCAGCCCAAACTTCAACTAGAGATGGAATATGCGGATCTGATTCAGGAGCACTTACCTCTAATCTCATTCTGCGGTTATGGGTCATTGATAAAAGTTCATAGACTGCATGAAGTTCGCGCTGGCTATCTTCTGGATAGTGAACTCCTGATACACCAAGACATACCTCAAAGCGAAGAGTCTCGGTATCTCTTAGAGTTTTTGCGACATCAAATAGGCGCTGCCTTTTAATGTGAAGCGTTAATTCGCCGCGATCTACAACTACTTTTTCAATCGCATCGTTAAATTCTGGAAATGCGCGCTCTAATTCATCTGTTACTTCATCAAAGTATGAACCGTATGGTTTTTGTGCTGAAGTTGGCGAGAAGCTGGAGCGAACCAAGCCGCCATAACCAGAAGTATCTCCAGTGCCCTGGATGCCAAATGAACCCTTCTGCTCGCTCATTAATCAGCCCTGCTTTCCAAATACTGGGATCTGATGAATAGGAGTAGCAGCAATAGCTGATGCCTCAACTTCCTTAACAATTTTTGCACGGTTTACGCCAAGCTTCTCATTACCAATTTGTTCATGAAGCTTCAAAATTGCATCCATCAACATCTCTGGTCTTGGCGGGCAACCTGGAAGATAAATATCAACAGGAATTATGTGATCAACACCTTGGACGATTGCGTAATTATTAAACATTCCACCAGATGAAGCGCATGCTCCCATTGATAGAACCCACTTAGGCGCTGCCATCTGGTCATAAATCTGTCTAACCACAGGAGCCATCTTGTTTGATACTCGACCAGCCACAATCATTAAATCTGCCTGTCTTGGCGAAGCACGGAAAACTTCCATTCCAAAGCGAGAGATGTCATATTTACCAGCAGAGCCAATTGCCATCATCTCAATAGCGCAACAAGCAAGACCAAAAGTTGCAGGCCAGAGTGAATTTTTGCGCATATAGCCGGCAAGTTTTTCTACAGTAGTTAGTAGAAAACCGGAAGGTAATTTCTCTTCTAAGCCCATTTAATTAATCCCATTCCAATCCACCGCGGCGCCAGACATAGGTATAGGCCACAAATACCGTTGCAATAAAGATAACCATCTCAATAAGTCCAAATAAGGCTAGTTGATCATAGGCAACTGCCCAGGGATAGAGGAAAACAATTTCGATATCAAAGATGATAAAGAGCATTGCAGTTAAAAAATATTTAACCGGGAAGCGTCCGCCGCCTTGAGCTTGGGGACTTGGCTCTATTCCACATTCGTAAGCATCTAGTTTTGCTCTGTTATATCGCTTAGGTCCGGTAAGAGCTCCGGCAACTACTGAAAAAATGGCGAACCCAAATCCAATCGCTCCGATAACGATGATTGGTAGATATGGGTTGCTCACAAAGCCAAATCTTAGGTGAGCCTTAGAAATTCAGAGAAATCTAGGAGCCCTTGAATGCTGTGTGAACTGCCACAACTCCCCCTGTGAGGTTAATCCATGATGAATTCTTCCAGCCCACCGCCTCCATATCCCTTGCTAGCTCGCCCTGTTTGGGCCAGGCGCGGATTGATTCTGCAAGATAGCCATATGCAGCTGGGTTTGATGATCCTGATCTCGATAATTTTGGCAAGGCTTTCATCAGGTAATTCATATAAAGAATTCGAAATGGTTTAAAGGTGGGAGTTGAGAACTCTACGATAACAATTCTTCCTCCAGGCTTTGTAACTCTTAAAGCCTCACTTAAAGCTCTTTTATGATCTTGAGTATTTCTAAGACCAAATGAATTTGTTGTTAGATCAAAAGTGTTTTCCTTGAAGGCAAGATTGAGTGCATCGCCTTGGACAAAGTTTAAGTAGGGGCGAACCTTTCTTCCCTGATCTAACATTCCTTTTGAAAAATCAAGTGAAGTTACATCGGCTCCTGCTTTATGTAAACCTTCACTAGATGAACCAGGGCCAGCTGCAATATCAAGAATTTTCATCCCTGGCTTTGGATCAATGATTTTCTCCACACGTCTTCGCCATCTCTTTGTCGCGCCGAGGCTAAGTAAATCGTTAAATAAGTCATAGCGACGAGCTACCCCATCAAACATGGCGGCAACTTCTTCAGGGTCTTTACCTAAATCTGCTCGACTCACTTACCTATCATCTCTACCGCTAGGCTAACTCCACAAGTTGAATGGAGCCCAATGCCTATCTCTGCAACCACCGAGTTATTAGGTGAACACCCCGAGCTTCTTGATATCACTATTGCCGATACTGAAGATGGCCAAATAACTTCTTGGGTTAGAGGCGGGGATGGGTTAATTGGTTTTGGGGTTTATAAATCTCACACCGTTAAAGGGCCTGATCGTTTTGAGAAGGCTCGCTCTTGGTGGCGCGCTGAGATAAACAGCTTAAATATTGCTAATAATTCCCATAGTTCAGGCAGTGGACCAATTCTCTTCACATCTTTTTCATTTGATGAGGCAGAAGACTCCATACTAATAATCCCAAGAGTTGTAGTGGGTCAATCAAATGGCAAATCCTGGATTACCTGGATTGGTGATGGCTTGCAACCAAAGCTTGAAATAGGAGAAGAACAGGTAAAACCTTTAAATATTTCTTGGAGCGGGAGCAATGGGGATATCTGGAGAGAGCGAGTAGCTCTTGCTATTGGAAAGATTAAAGATGCAAAGCTAGATAAAGTTGTACTAGCTCGATTCTTAACTGGAAAGAGTGAAGAACAAATTGATGTTAGAAGGCTATTAAGGCTTTTGGCAAAGGAATATCCCTCAACCTGGGTTTACTCCAATAGCGGCTTAGTTGGCGCAACTCCAGAGTTATTGGTTCGTTTAAGTAAATCTTTAATAACTTCTCGGGTCTTGGCAGGAACAATTAGAAAGACTGGCGAGGACGAGCGAGATTTAGCTCTTGCTGGCTCTCTAGCTAGATCATCAAAGGATTTAGAAGAACATGAATATGCCGTTAAGTCAGTTGCTGATGCGCTAAGTCCTCTCTGTCGCTCTCTCAATGTTCCTGAAACTCCATTTGTTCTTCATCTATCAAATGTTATGCACCTCGCAACTGATGTAACAGCAGTCTTATCGGATTCTGCAAACCCAGCAGATATTTTTGATCTCGCCTCCAAATTGCATCCATCTGCTGCGGTATGTGGAACTCCAAGAGATCTTGCAAAGAGGGCAATTGAGGAAATCGAAGGTATATCACGCGGTCGCTATGCAGGTCCCGTTGGATGGATTGATAGCAAAGGCGATGGTGAGTTAGCACTTGCGCTTCGTTGTGGTCAGATTACAAGTGATGGGAAATCGATTCGAATCTATGCTGGCTGTGGAATTGTTGCTGGTTCTGATCCGGAGCGGGAGTACGCAGAGAGCCAGGCAAAGCTTCTGCCTATGCGATCTGCCTTAGAGAAGCACTAACTGGCTATATTTATTTAATACCGCTGCAATAAAATCAGCATTTTGCTCTCTATCAGGCATCTTTGCCACGATTACATGAAGCCCAGAATGGATTTGTTGCAAAGCAATATGAAGCTCTTTGGCGCTGCTAATCTGCTGCGAAGAAATTCCAAAACTCTTAACCACACTTGCTATATCGATTCCATGCGGTGTGCCAAAAATAGTTTCAAATCCTTTACTGCCTCTCTGTCCAAGAGTTGAAAAGATTCCGCCACCATCATTATCAACAACAATTATCGTCAGGTTATCTTGCGTTGGGTTGGCAAGTGCTGAGATGTCATGGAGGAAAGCTAAATCTCCAATCACTGCATAACTCTCGCTATGTTGCGAAGCTATTCCAAGAGCTGTTGAGATATTGCCATCGATTCCTGCAAGGCCTCGATTGGCATAGGTATTTAAGCCAGATCTTGGTACGGCAAAACTTTCCAAATCTCTTACTGGTCTAGATGATGAAATAAATAAAGCTGTGTCATCTTCAAGTTCCTCAGCAATGATTGTTGCTAACTCTGCCTCAGACCACTCTGGAAGAGCAGAGAGGGCAATAGCGGCAAGTGATTCGTACTTCTTCCATAAATCATGCCAACTTTGATAAATATCTAACTGTATTTTAACCCGTGGAATCTGGGTATAGATCTCATCTGAAGTTCTAGATGTATCAATATTTTCTGTGCGAGGATCAATGACTATAACCTTTTTTGCCCCTTGAATATAAGCATTAATGCTTCTAGAAAGGGTGGTTCTCCCAATCACAAAAACGTTTTCTGCAGCTAGGGCAATTCTTGCTTTTTCATTCGATAAGACAATTGGAGCATGGGCAATTGCGTCTTCAAAAACTAGTGGATCTTCCGCGATAAGTGGCGCTGCTAAATCACTTGCAAATTTCTCAATTTCATCCACGCTAAATCCTGCTCGATCATGACCAACTATCACTAGGGATTTATTTGATTCAATTTTAATCTCGATAACTTCTGCCTTACCTATTTCCTGAGTCTTAACTTTTATTCCAGAGAGCCAATCTGAGTTATCCTCATTAAGAAGTGGTTCATCAAATTGCAAATTTATATGAACTGGTCCGCTCCCACTTAAAGCCGTTGATAAGTCAAGATCTTTATCGGTATCCAAACTTGTTCTAACAAAAGCGCCAAAGATATTGCTTTGATTTGTTGTTTGATTAGAACCTGTTCTTCGAAGGCGTGCTGGTCTATCTGCTGTTAGAAGAAGTAAATTAATATCGCTGTGATGAGCTTCAAGAAGGGCTGGATAGTAGTTAGCCACTGCTGTACCACTGGTGCAGACAACTGGTACATATCGACTACTTGCCTTTGAGATTCCAAGGGCAAAAAATGCAGCACCTCGCTCATCTATGCGAACATGAAGATCTATTAGGCCCTTCTCTGATGCTTCATAAAGAGCAATAGACAAAGGGGCGTTGCGAGAGCCTGGAGAAAGGACTACATCTTTAATCCCTAGCTCGATTAATTGCTTAATAATGCTTCGCGCAAGCGCAGTCGAATTACTCATGCTGGGCGCCTCAAATTCCATACTCGGCTGATTCTATTGCGCCACCACTCTAGGCGTTCACCCTTTAATTCATGTCTTTCAATTTGAGCTATATCTATTGGATAGTTCTTGACCTTTATCGCCCCATTAATAATTGGAATATGACTGATATCTTGATTAAAGAGCGCGCTAGTTCCAAGGCCGCAGGCATAATCTAACTCGGGAAGTCTTGCAGCGAGAGCTAGACCATGAGAAATTCCAACTGCTGACTCTAAGGCGCTAGAGACCACAACTGGCAATTTGTGGTGAATAGCTAAATCCATTGCTCGCTTGATGCCACCAAGTGGCGAGACTTTTAACATTAAAAGATCGATTGCTCCATCAAGGCTTATCGCAAATGGATCTTTCGCTTTTCTAAGAACTTCATCGCCAGCAATCTTCACATCTACACTCATGCCTTCTTTCAATTGCTTTAACTCATCTAAGTTTGCTACAGGCTGCTCGACATACTCGAGAGAGTCTCCTGCTACTTCATTATAAATAGCATTGATATTAATGAGCGCATCATCAGGGCTCCATGATCCATTAACATCAATGCGAATCTTCGCTTTTGGAAGGTATTTTCTTACAGCTTTAATGCGCGCTAGATCTTCCCTAATGCCAGTTCCAACTTTTATCTTCACAGTATCAACTCCTGGATACCAAGACATGATCTGCTCAATCTCTGCTTCATCATTTGATGCAGGAACGGTGGCATTAATTGGAATCAATTCACGAAGTGCTGGTGAAAGTGGTTTATCTGCAGCCTCTATAGCACTTTCTAGCCAGGGCAGTGATTCTTGATCTGAATACTCAACAAATGGTGCAAATTCTCCCCAGCCGCTTTCGCCTTTAATCAGCGCTGTTTCGCGAACATCAAGTGAGCGAAATGTCGTTCGCATAGGAAGTGCAAGAACTCGAAGTGAGGCTAAGGCCTCCTCCAGCGTTAGTGACATTTTTTAAGGGCGTTTAGGAAACTTATTAAAGTCAGGTTCACGCTTTTCTTTATAGGCATCCCGACCTTCTTGGCCTTCTTCTGTCAGATAAAAGAGCAGAGTTGCATCTCCTGCTAACTGCTGAACTCCAGCAAGTCCATCATCTGCTGCATTCAGTCCAGCCTTTAACAGACGAAGCGCCATTGGAGAGTGGCGCAACATCTCTCTTGCCCAAGAAACTGTCTCTGCTTCAAGTTCGTTAACTGGAACAACAGTATTTACAAGTCCCATATCTAAAGCCTCTTTAGCATCATATTGGCGACACATAAACCAAATCTCACGAGCTTTTTTCTGACCAACATGTCTTGCAAGTAGCCCTGCGCCATATCCACCATCAAAAGATCCAACCATAGGTCCGGTTTGACCGAACTTGGCATTCTCTGCTGCGATGGTGATATCACAGACCACATGAAGAACATGTCCACCACCAATTGCCCAGCCCGCAACCATTGCAATTACTGGTTTTGGAGTGCGACGAATCTGCACTTGAAGATCTAAAACATTTAATCTTCCAATGCCTTTTTTTCCAACTGCATCACTTCCGATATATCCATCGTCGCCACGAACTGAAATATCGCCGCCAGAGCAGAATGCTTCATCTCCTTGGCCAGTTAAAATAATTACGCCAACTTTTTCATCATCTCTTGCAAAGGTAAATGCTCGTTCTAATTCAAAAAGCGTTTCTGGTCGAAATGCGTTGCGCACCTGGGGACGATTGATTGTTATCTTCGCCATACCCTCTGCAGTTTCATAGCGCACATCGCTAAATTCACGCGCATCTTGCCCAACTTCCCACTTTGGAATGGTTCGACTACCCATCTGGCGCTTAATTGGCTTGCTCATATGGCATACCCTATGTCGGTTATGGAACTTGCGGTAAAGCGAGAAGTGCAGACCATCGAGCCTGCGTGGTCGATGCCACACTTTCTCGAAAAGCTCTTGCTGGCTCTAAAGGATGGGCCGGCCCTTAGTACCGCGCCTTTAGAAGTCGCTGATGTTGACCCCAAGGTTGCTTTAATCGTAAAGACCTCTGGCTCTACCGGAAATCCAAAATCGGTCCTTCTAACGTCTCAATCACTTATTGCAAGTGCCAGGGCAAGTCATAAGTATTTATGCGCGAGTTCTGGACAGAGATGGTCTCTACTCTTGCCAACAACTCACATTGCAGGGATTAATGTTTTAGTTAGATCAATAGAACTTGGCACAGTGCCCGTTGGAGTTGATAGCCAGGCTGAATTTAGTGCAATTGTTCCAACGCAGCTACATAGAGCAGTGCACTCAGATCAGCAACTCTTAGAACATTTGCAAAACTGCAAGGCTGTCCTAGTCGGCGGCGCTCGCTTAAATTCTGAATTAAAAAAGAGAGCACAGGATTTAGGAATTAAAGTAATCACCACCTATGGAATGAGCGAAACATCAGGTGGAGTTATCTATGATGGCAAGGCACTTGATGGAGTTTCATTCAAAATTATTGATAAGCGGATTGCTCTTAAAGGCCCACAGATAGCTTATGGCTATTTGGAAGGTGGCTTTCCAATTAAGGATGGTTGGTTTATTACAAGTGATTTAGGTTTCATTCAAGATGGCTCTCTAATTGTTGAGGCAAGAGCAGATGATCAGATTATCTCTGGAGGTGAAAATATCTCACTTAGTGCTATCGAAAGTTATCTTCAGGGAGAGTATTCAAATCCTGAATTCGTGGCATTTGCTAAATCCGATGCTGAATGGGGAGAGAAGTTATGTATCGCAACTACCAGCAATATTGCACTCGATGAGATAAGAAGTAAATTAACTAATAGATTCGGCTCTCACGCTTCACCAAAAGAGTTAGTAAGAGTCTCTGACATTCCTTATCTTTCATTGGGAAAGCCTGATAGAAAGAAGTTAAGTGATGACAACAGCTGAGCAGTGGTTGCAGGGGGCAAGACCTAAAACGCTCTACGCTGCAATCGCTCCAGTTTTAGTTGGCACCGCCTTTGCTGCATATAACGCTTCACTACTTCATTTTTTTCTCGCCTTAAGCGTTGCTTTATCACTTCAAATTGGAGTCAACTACGCAAATGATTACTCAGATGGAATTAAAGGCACCGATAACGATCGGGTAGGACCAATTCGCTTGGTGGCATCTGGACTTGCAAAACCAGAGACGGTAAGAAATGCGGCTTTTCTATCTTTTGCACTTGCCGCCCTCTCTGGGCTCTTGCTTTCTTATAGAACTTCATGGGTACTAATTCCTATTGGTTTAATATCTATTGCTGCCGCTTGGGGATATACCGCAGGCTCTAAACCTTATGGATATATGGGCTTTGGCGAGGTATCGGTATTTATCTTCTTTGGTGTTATTGCCACAAATGGAACTTACTATGTCCATGTTGAGCAATTATCTTCAGAAGTCCTACTTGCTTCATTTTCTCTAGGTGCTCTCTCATGTGCAATTTTGGTTTTAAACAACTTAAGAGATTTACCTAAAGATTCTCAAGTTGGAAAGAGAACTCTTGCAGTAATCATTGGCGATCCGCAAAGCCGTGATCTATATAGATGGCTAATCTTCTTTGCTTTGGTGATTAGTGCTGCCTTAAGCATTTTCTCCCCTTATTACTTACTGGCCTTAATTAGTGCTCCACTAGCGATTAAATCTGTAAGGGCAGTAAAAACAGGGGCTAGCGGAATGGAATTGGTGGATCTCCTGGCTAAAACAGGCCGGATTCAGATTATTTATGCTTTAGCTCTTTCTTTAGCAGCCTTGTTAGTTGCGCGGTAAAATACCGCCATGGTCCGCTTGGCAGTTATAGCTGCAATTATCACTCTGGCATTGATGATATTTAGCATCATTGATTGCTCGCGCACTGCAGAAAATAACATTCGAAGTCTGCCTAAATGGGCTTGGCTAGTTATTATCATTTTTGTTCCAGCTATTGGCTCTCTGGCTTGGATTATTGCTGGTCGCCCAAAAGGAAATGGTCGAGGTCGCCGCAAAAGAAAGATAGTTCCACCAGATGATAATCCTGATTTTCTTGGAAAGTTATAAGCTCTTAATCATTCTAAAGTAATAGTTTCCTGGCTTTCCTCTACTTTCAACCCGGTCACCTCGTTTGGTAAATCCATACTTTTCAAAGACAGCAATGGCACTGGTATTACTCTCCATCACTCCCAATCCTTGAACCATCCATCCACGCTTACTAGCAACTGAATCCATGTAATTAAAAATTGCTCTAACTGCGCCAGATCCACGATACTTTGGATTAGACCAGAGACCACCCAACCAACAAGTTGCTCCAAAGTCTCCTACCAAATTCTCTACATTAATCATTGCTACATCTTGTCCATTAATTGTTGCCACTACATATGAAAGTTTTTTGAAAGTCTCTCTCCATTGCTCTTCGGTGAAGTTTCGCTCTTCATCTAATTTGCCAGCGAGTATTGCTGGGCTATCAGCAAGAGCTGCTAATCGCAGATCTCTTAATCGAGCCCAATCATCACTTGAGAGTTCTGCAACAGTTATCTCTGTGGCCATGACAGAATTATGCCGAATCGGTGACGGGAATCGAACCCGCACCTCTAACTTGGTAAAAGTTAGCACGCTGCCACTACGCCACACCGACTCGCAGGCGAAGACTGGCTGTAATAAACTCACTTAAAATTTAATTTTTTGCTAATTGTGGACTAGTGCCCTTGTTGAAAAACGGAGGCTCTGAGTTTTTGCTCAGAGCCTCTGTCGTCACCGACTCCAAGTGAAGACTTAAAATCTAGGATTACCAGCCCAAATCTTCACTAATGAGAGTATCTCAGGGCTCTTATCAACAATAATGACATTTGATACGGTGGGTATATGAGTATTTCTATCTTGAAAAATGATGGGCTAAATAGATTTGAAATCTATTCTGATGGAGAGCTAGCTGGGTTTGCAGAGTTTAAAATTGAAAACCAAATGATTTCCTATACCCATACAGAAATAGATCCTAAATTTGGAGGTCAAGGGTTAGGTAGTCAACTAATCAAAGAAGTTTTAGATGAAGCACTTGAGCAAAATCTTGAAGTTGCGCCTTACTGTTCTTTTGTCTCTGCCTATATAAAGAAGAGTAGCGAGAAGTATCTTCACTTAGTTCCAGAGAGCAAGCGGGCCAGCTTTAATCTATAGACCGCTATAGGTATGTCTTCCACTTCCCCATACATTGATATAGACATAGTTAAATAGATAAGAAGAGCCGGCAATTAGACAGAGCCAGGCTGCCTTTCTTCCCTTCCATCCCGCGGTCACTCGAGCATGTAAATATGAGGCATAAAGAATCCATGTAATAAAAGCCCACGTCTCTTTTGGATCCCATCCCCAGTAGCGACCCCATGCAGCTTCTGCCCAGATAGCACCAGAGATAACTGCAAAAGTCCATAGTGGAAATACAAATGCTACTAAGCGATATGAGAGCTGATCTAAGCTTTCAAGAGATGGAAACTTCTTTGCAAACTCTCCTCGCTCGCCTTTTCTTTCAATACGATCAAGCCAGAGATAAGCACCGGCGACCGTATTTGATAGTAAGAAGATTCCTCCAGAGAGAATTGCTGAAGATACGTGAATTACTAACCAGCTAGATTGCAGCGCTGGAACTAATGGAGCACTTGGTCGATATAAAAGAGTTATAGCTGTTCCAAGAATTAAAAGAATGAGAATTGAACTAGGTAGACCAAGCCAACTTAAATCAAACTTAAGTCCAATAATGAGATATGCCAGTGCAAATGTCATTGCTCCAGTTATTGAATATTCATACATATTTCCAAGTGGTATTCGCTCTGCTGATATTCCGCGCGCAATTACTGCCAGAGTTAGGGATGCTGTAGCTAATAAGAATACGATGCTTGCTACTTTTCTTGATTTAGTAGTAATACTTCGATCTAGATGCTTATCGCCGGAAATTTTATTGGCACGTAGTGAAAAGGCAGTTTCATAGGTATAAGAGAGAAATGAGAGCGCGTATAGAGCAAGAGCAACATAAATTAAATCATTTGATAAATATGCCCAATCGCTCTGACTCACTTTTGATCACCTAACTCTTGAATCATCTTGCCTATCTCATCTTCTAGCCCTGGTAGCTTATTGAGAGCAAGGCCAGCTATTTCTAACTTGCCCCCAACTTCTCTAACCCAAATTCGTCGCTGGCGAATAAAGAGAGAGATAAGAAGACCTGTGATGGCGAGAATACTTCCAATGAGAGCGTATTGCTTACCGGGATCTCTAACTACTTGAAGGTTTACCCAAGGAACTACTCCATTAAATGTGATTGACCCCACCTCAAAGGAGTAGCTCTCACCGATGCTAAGAGCCCAGAGCCCAATTCGCTCCATATCTGTAGTGTCGATTCGATAGATGGATTGTGGAACGCCGTCATCCATCTTCAAATCTCCCTTCCAAACTGAAAGTAAAAGCCTTGGATCAAGTAGTTCAGGAAATGAAGAAAACCCACCACGGACTTCATCTCTTGCAGCGGTTGGGAAAAATGAACTTACAAAGCCAATTTGTGGATCCATATCCGGAACCTTGATTGCACCTATTGAACTTAAATTTGAATCTTGGGGAAGAAATGGAACCGGACCTTCGAATTTAACAAGACCTGCGCTATCTCTAACTGTAACAAGAGGTGAGTATCCATTAGCTTGGAGATAAACCCTTGTTGAGCCAAAGGTAAGCGGTTTATTTACCTTAACTATCTGACTTACTTCAGATGAATCTAAAGACTCTTTAGTAGTGACA
>Ga0255201_1000113_pt1 | contig 17415 bp, 23 predicted proteins | sample Miss_Atlam_RepC__2_FD_189948 | JGI IMG/M metagenome (GOLD analysis project Ga0255201, IMG submission 189948) | Freshwater microbial communities from Mississippi River, Louisiana, United States - Miss_Atlam_RepC_8h | ecosystem: Environmental > Aquatic > Freshwater > River | place: USA: Louisiana...
GTGATTTCTTTTTTTTCAATAAAAAAACGTTTTGGTTTTGTTTCGTGTATGCCGTTTTGTCGCATGGCTTCGGCTCGAATTGTTTGTCGTAGTTCGTTTCGTTGTGACACGTAACGGTGACCGAGAACGTTATTGCACTTGGCGCAAATGCCTCTTAAGTTTGACAGCTCATGGCCACCGCCTGCGTCTATTGGGATTATGTGATCGACTTGTGTGCTGGGCTGCCGGTTGCAAACTGTACACGTGGGTTGTTCTCGTAATATGACCCCCCTGTTTTTGGTGTACTCGTAGTCGTGGTGGCTGGTCATGCTCACGCCCTCGCGTTGCTCGGTTGTGCTAGCGCGCGCTGTCGCGCTTGCTGATGTTTGTTAACGCTAACCATGTTGTCAACTTTATGTTTGCAGTTTGTTTTTGTTATGTCAATCGTTGTTGTTGTGATGAAAGCCTAATGCGCTAAGCCCCCCGTCGTCTGCCTCACTCGACACCCTAACTCTTTAACGCAATTTGCCTGACCACGTGTTACCACGTGCGTCATCTACCCACGTTGCCGTGTGTTACCAACCGCGCTGCAAAACGCTTAGGTCATGCCCGTAATCTATTTTTGTTTTCTGTTATCCCACCAAATACGGTGTGCAACATCTTCAACTGCCCAACGCAAATATTTGTCTGCCTCGATCTCTTTTGCGTTTGGCGTCGCGATCTGTTTACGCATGATCTGACAATCTAATAAAACCCTCAGCAACTCTGCGTCACTCATTTTTTAGCCTGTTTTTCCGTGTGTTCTTTCAGCAGTTGTCGATTGTTACGCAACGCCTCTTGCGCGTCGGCGTACAAACTTGGGTAAAACGTTTTAATTTTTGCTAGGTCTTTAACGACCAAACTAAGTATGTGATGTTCTTTCATCAAATGTTTTAATAGTGCGCTCATTTTGGTTCGCTCGCTTTCAATGCGTCAATGACTTTGCTGATATCGCGTTTGGTCAACTCGCCCGACGTTTGCACCTCACGGCCCAATGTTGCGCTGATAAACGTTTTAAGATCGTCGCCTTTAAGACCCTGACCGTTAGCCAACGCCCGCATCATGCCCATTTGTTTAGGTGACGCATATTCACGTTGCGGTTCGTCAGGGAACGGCACTTCGACATCGTGCATCGGTACGACAGGCGCAAGCCGTGCGGGTGCTTGGCGCTGCTGCGCTGTCTCAACCTCATCACGCGACGCAAGCGACTTGTTAGCCCCAATTCCTGCATAAGCAAGCGCACGGCCAATGCAATGTGTAAACGCATTTTCGTTTTCACTCAATTTGGTATAAGGGGTTCGACCGGGGTACGGCTCACAACATGTAGCGATAACTGGTATTGGGTCGTCAGGCGTACGCCAAATTGTTACGGTCGCTCGAATAAAACAAGACTTGTCAGGCATCTCTATAACTTCGCGCGCTGTTTCTTGTATCCGTAACTCAGGCCATCGCTTAAATGCCATTTGTAAACGTGTTGCCACGTCAACGTAATTGTCCATTGCAAAACTCATAGCGATTGCCATATTGTTAAGCGTTGCGCGTGATCGTGTTCGCCGCCACGCTCAGCGTAAGCAATCTCACCCGTATTACGAATAACGCCCTGACGTTGGGCAACCAGTAATCGAGCCGTCATGCCTTTAGTAACCGGGAATGACGCGCCTAACTCGTACCAAACTTGGTCGGCTGTAAAGCGTGGCAACATACGTGCCATTTTGCGTATCGCCGCGTCAACGCGATTTTGTTGCTCGGGTGTCCATTTGGCGTTTGCGCTGGCTTGGCTTTCGGCCATTGCGATACGCATACGGTTTTTGTCGTGTTTAGTTAGCACGATGCACCATGTTTTCTAAACGCTGTATCTCTACTTCGTTTTCGTTCAAACGCAATTGCTTAATACCAATCTCGATGTCGCGTTCTTTGACGCGCTCGTGCAGATCGTTGATGATGCTCAACAAATATTTGATCTCGATGCGCGTCTGGTTTAAGACGTCAATTAACTCGCCGTCGTCTAAAACGTTGCGATCGTCAATCTCGTGCTGGATTTTGCGTAACGTGCTACGCGCCGCCAACTCCCACGGGTTATATATTGGCACTTTGTTTTGTGTGATGTCGTTCATCACTTGCATTAATGCTTTGAACTGTGGGTCAGTTCTCGGGTCGATGTTCTCGGTCATCTCTTGCCTTTCGTTTGTTGGTGACTGACATTATCAGGTACGTGTACGCGGTTAGCACACTTGCCAAAAACAGGTGTTTTAAAGTGACCATGCGCGCCACCCATTCGAGTATCTAAAGATTGCCAGCGCCGACCGCAAATTGTCCTCAAGGTCAAATAAATCGTCGCAGGTGCGTATCAGACCGTAGGCCTGCAAGTAGCCGTTTGCGTAATACTTTGACGGTTTGCACCAAAACTGGTTGATCTGCATTACGCCGTTTGACCCGCCGTTAGGGTCACGCGGGTTGAACGCGTCAGGTTGGCAACGGCTCTCACGATACGCAACCGCGACCAGTTGGGTTAGGTCTTGTTCTGCCCAGCCGACGTGTCGAGCCATGTTAAACACCGTCTGACACGCGTCAGGTTGCGTTATAGGCGTAGTAACTACCGTGGTCGGTGGTAGAGGCGCTGCAGGTTCTAAACCTTGCCATACGGTTATTGGCGCTGGGCGTAGTTCTGCCGGTGTTGGGGTTGGTGGTTTGTGTAGTACGAATATTGACGTGACGCTAATAAATAGCGATACGCCAATTTTGGTGATGAGTGTCATGAGTGACCTACTTTCTCGGTAGGTCTATAACCCTAGACGGGTTTTGGTGGTGATGTGGGGAATGCCCCGAAAACCGCGTCAAATCGGGCTTTTACGATGTCGGGGTTGTGTGCAAGTAATGGCTCTACTTCCAAATGGTACCAATCGCCTTGCTCGACGCTTGGTAATGGTTTCCATGTGCCACGATCGCAACGCCACGATCGTTGCAACTGATAGTCAATTACAAGTTGTATGCCTAAGTGATCGGCGTTTTGCAAACACTTGATTATGAACGCAAGCGATGTTTTGCGACCGTCACGCACACCAAGTTTTTTTTGGTTTAGCCAACGGTACGACAAATCCATTGCCAGCCCTCGAGCATGGTTGCTGACGATGCCGGGTCGTGTCCGCATATCGCGATTAACCCATAACCCGTTGCACCATAGCGACCCGTTGCTGTTTTTGCAGGCCAAATCTGACCAAGTGCGTGTGCCTGCTAAACCGCCTTTGACAACTGGTTGCTGTATGACGACGTACGGTTTAGTCAATCTTTGTTGTCTTTGTCGTCTTTGGGTATGAATATGCAGGCTAGATCGGGGTCACCAATTTTGGTTGATAGCCAAGCCAACACGCTTGAGATGATCGGTACAAGTAGCGCGATGAGTGCTGGGTCAATGTTGTTTTGTGTTGCCCAATAGATAAACAAACCGATTAGGCCGCCTTTAGTTGTTTGGTCGCCTATTTGGCGACGTGATCGGTTAATTGGTTTACGCGCCATAACTACTGCTCGTCGTCAGGCTCAATTGGTTCTACTGGTTGGGGTTGCGGCGGTGCTGTAAACAATCCTGTTTCAGGGTCGTACGTGTAACCAATGCCTGCTGGGTTCGTTTCATCGTATTCGACGTAAGTTTTGTCAATTTGTGATGCAACAAAATCTGCGTCGGCAACAATGACGTTAACAACTATATTGTCGTCGTTAATTTCTGCGTATGTTGTCATTGTCAAACCGTAACTACTTCTTGACCGCCTGTAGCGACAATGCCGGCAGTACTCAAATATCTAACAATTGCTAAACCTTGATAGCCGTTGCCGCCTTGACTGTTGCCGGCATATAAACCGCCGCCGCCACCACCCGCGCCATACATTGTTGCTGCGCTAGCCGTGTTTAAAACTGTTGATTGTTGGTCTAGACCGCCCGAACCTGCACCCGTGCCACCTGCGCCGCGTGTAACTGTGCCACCCGATGTTGATTTGTAAGCACCACCACCACCACCTGAACCCCAAACGGTCTGTGATGTCATAGTTGTAGGAAAATTTGTCGAATTAAAATTAGAGTTAAAAAATGTTGCTGCTAAACCCTCGCCGCCGTTACCGCCGATCGCAACCGACGCTGTGCCTTGCCCTGCTGCGCCAACTGCACTAGCACCACCACCACCACCACCCGCATCGCCTGCCGCGCCTGTAATGCCTGCGCCGCCTGCAAATGCGTAAGTGCCTGTTGCTGAACCGCCAGCAGTTGAAGCAACCGAACCGCCACCGCCACTACCACCGCTTGAAGCAGCGCTCGCACCGCTACCGCCACCGCCGCCCGTTGCCGTAAGCAAACTTCCAATTGTCGTGTTGCCGCCTGATGTGCCGTTGGCAATCGGTATTGCTGTCGAACCTACGCCCGCAGCGCCGATAGTAATTGTTTGGTTTGTTGTTACTGATACGCCTTGCCAATATGAAACATCTATTTCGCCGCCACCGCCGCCGCCGCCGCGATTACCGCCGCCGCCACCGCCGCCACCTACCGCTAGCAAATCCATTGTGCCGCCTGTTGTAACGGTCAAAGTACCTGACGACGTGAATACGTGATATTTATATTTTGCAGAAGCAGAACCGCTAAAAAAAATTGCTGCACTAGCACTAGTAAAATATAAAGTGCCACCTGCCCACGTGCTTAACGCTAATGACCCTGCGGTCGTTACTGTTGCTGTGCCTGCCGTAATTGTGCAAGTGCCTGCGCCAATGTTTTGAATAAACAAAGTGTCGCCTGCACTAAACAAACTTGTGTTTACTGTGATCGTTGTTGCGCCTGCCGCGTTCATTACAACTCGAGTGCCTTTATCGGCTGCGACCAACGTGTAACTAGCGGTTTTTGTGCTAACTGTCCAGTTGTAATCGTTTGCCTGCAAACTGTCCATTTGCGCGGCCGTCAAAATTTGACCTGCTGTAAAATCTTGTATCGCCATAAATCCCTACTTTAACCTAGCCCGTTGTCAGCATTGATGATACCGAACGACGGGTCATCAAGTATCAGCTCATTCAACACGATGACGGGCGACGTGTAATAAGTGACGCTATGCCCGCTGTTGACGTTGATCGTATGCTCGATGCCCTCAATTGCTAGGTTTTGGGCTAGTGACGCTGGGTTTGTGCCGGGGGCAAACGATTTTTCAATAGTGATCGTGTCGCCAATGTCGAGTACGGCAACCGTGTCACGCTGGGCGCTGCTCAATAACGGAAACCCTGTCGCTAGCGATGTGTATCGTGGCTCAGGGTTAGGGTCAAGCAAATAGGTTGCCAACTCGAGCGCCGCCGTATCGTTATGCAACAAACTGTTCGTGATGCTGTAGGTCTGTATAAAGTACGTTGCTTGACTGCCAGCGTCGTCAGCGATCTGCGGGTTGTTACTGCCCAAGTGTTGTACGACCGCACGGTTAACAACCTGATCAGCCTCAAAAGTTATGCCAACGCCGTTGTACGGTATGTTTGTGCCGTCATCGTGGAAGTCTGCGACGCTTGCGTCAAGTGTTGTGCCTATGCGTGGCTCAAATACGATGTCGCCGTCACGCGACATATATAGACGGCCTTGCTCAGCCTCGTTGACTTGCGCTAAATAGCCGAGAACGTTTGTGCCTTGCGCGATCGTAAACGCCGCGTCACCGCCAAGTGTTTGTGTGCCTGTGCCAATATTGCGGTTGGCGACGGGGAACGCTACTTCGGGTCGGTCAAGTATTGCCGACACTCGAACGCTTGACAATTCCTCGCTGACGTTGTATTCATCTAAATATGTTTGCGATAACAAATAGAAGTCGTCGGCACAAAACACGGTACACGTATCTAAACCGCCTAAAGCGAAGTTGTAGTCATAGTTGACGATTTTGCCGACAAATAAATATTCTTTGACGTTGGTGGCGCTGTATCGAGACAGTCGCACCGATCGCATTGGCGCTAAACCCGGCTTAGCCTCGGCCGTGTCGTAGTACGGGCTGTTTTCGTCAAACGGCATAAAGATACCGTCGGTGTCAAGCATCGTAAACGTCATAGTGCCTGCACCAAACTGGTCGCCTTGATCGCGTCGCCCTCGACGCACAAACACTTGGTTGATGCCGTCTAACACGCTTGCGTATTGTGTTGTGCCGTCAAGCACGTATGTCGTGTTATCTAAAACGCCTGCCGTTGCGTCGTCAAGCGTAAACGCATCTTGCACAAACCCCGTGTCAATCTCTAGGTCATAATTGCCACTAGCAACGACCGCAACCCCAGCCATTAGACCGCTATCTGTAAATCAAGTGGCCCTGATACGCGCTGGTAAGCGAGCAAACTATCTAACACGCTTTGACCGATTTCGGCGCTAGTCGAGATACCGCCCGTCACATTAATAGTCACGCCACCGCTACCACGCGCTGCGATACGTTCAGCCATACCAAACTCGGTCAACGCGCCTTGAATAGTTACTAAGTCGCCGCCGCCACCAACACCGCCACCACCGCCACCACCACCGCCGCCAGTCGAGTTACCGCCACCGCCACCACCACCAACAATTGGCGTAGTCAATGTCGGCATTGACGGCGTAACAATCGGTGTAGGTGCATAACGTAATGCTGGGGGCAAATTTGATGTCGCGGCAGAATACGACGTGTTTGGAAAACTTGGCATATTTATTTTGTCAATCAACCCCAATTTGCCAGCCAACGCAAACACGTCATATAACGGGCCAAGAACAAGTCGAATAACCGCACCAAACCGACCCCACGCATTTGACAACGCATTAGTTTTTTGTTCTAAATAAACCATTGCTGATGACACGGCAATTATTGCGGCCGCCATAGCAACAAACGGGTTTAACGCCAACACAAAATTTAACGCGGTTATTGCAGTTGTGACGGCTGCGATTGTGCCTGCAACATATAAAAATGCTTTAGGGTTTTTTTGCGCCCAATCAGCCAACCGTTGCAAATACGGTAACACGGCTTGCAACACAGGCAACAACGCTGCACCGATGCTTTCTTTAGTTTCTTCCAAACTGTTTTTTAATATCTTAAATTGCCCTGCTGCTGTTTGTGCCGATGCCGCTGCCGCACCACCAAAATTGTCTGACAATGCCATCATCACAACATCGAGCGACGCGCCTTCCTTAATCAAACCTTTCATTTCAGGCGATAATGCCTGCAAACCTTTCATATTGCCTGCATACGCTTTACTCAATGCGTCGCTGACGGTTTGTAAATCTGTGCCAGTAGCAATCGCAATATCTTGCGCAAGCGCCAATGCTTTAGTTGCATCACCAATATCTTTAGTGCCGGTTAATAATGCGGCAAACGCTGGGCGTAACTCGCTGTCAGCCGTACCCGTTGCCCTTGACATCGCCGCGATCATGTTTTCAGTTGCTGCAACCGTCGCATCAGTAGCACCGACAACGTTTTGCATAGTGTTAGCCAAAATCGCTTGCTGTTGCTCGTCCTCGGCTGCCGCTTTAGCCGCCAACCCCAACGCACCTGCAACCGCCGTCAACGCCGCCGCCGCTGGTAGCGCTGCTTTCCTAATTGCGAATTGTGCTTTTTCGCCGACGGTTTCTAATTGCTTAAATTCTTTGATTGCTTTGTCAATGCCTTTGCCGTCAAACTCGCTGACAATAGGTATAGATAGTGCCATGTTTATAACTCGCTTTGCACGGTGCGCATAGTTTTAGCGATCATTTTTGTCATCTCGGCTTCAATACCGCGACGCGCTTTATACACGGCTGGCCCGATCAGTCGAGTGCGACCAGCGCCAACAAACCCGAGCGCGTTACCTAACTTGTTTGCGTTCGCGCGACCCGCTGTTTCAAACACGGCTGCCGCGACATCTTTTTGTTCTATGAGTATTACGCCGACGGCATTACGTCGAGTGTCAAACCGCATCTTGACCCCGTTGGCTGCTTTGCTCGGTACGAACGGGAATATTTTGCGGGCGTTTTGTGTCCACGCATAACGCATACCCGATAACGGCAAATCTTTGTAAACGGCTTTGCCTGCTTGTATTGCTGGCTGGGCGATCGCGGTTGCGTCAGCCTTAAAATCTTTTTGCAATTGCGGGTCAATTTTGCGCAACGAATTGATCGTCTTTTTAATGCCGACGACCTCAATAGTTGTTGATGCTGACATTGCGCTACCTCTTTTGCTTATTTAATATCGTAATCACCGTTATCAGGTCGCGCGTGTCAAACTCGATTGCCGTAGGCCAGTACCCTGTTGCAACTAGCAATTCGGCTAGTTGCCGTCGGTAACTGCCTACGCCGTATGGTTTGGGTTTGTTTCGTCAATCGCCTCGATCGTCATGTTTGGGTTTGCTTTAACCCAATCACGATATGTTGCGGGCATTTTTTCGCCGCTAAGTTTTAACAAGTTGTATGCCCAGCAAACTAGATCGGTATAGCCGATGCCTTTGCCGTCGCTAATTTTGCGACCCTCGGTTTTTTCCCACTCGCAAATAACAAACATATTTGTTGTCAATTCGAGTGGCGCTGTGCCGTCTTGTAAATCAACTTTTAATTTTAATCTCATTGCCTGTTCCTGTTCTCGGCCAGTATTGGCACGTTAGATCATGTTACGTCAACTGTGTACGAGCCGCCCACGAGTTCTACGTCATATACGCTCAGCTCCCCGAGGTTGGCATTTATCACGGGCAACGCACTTAGAAAGGTATTAGTTAACTCGAACCCAGGGTTAGTGGCTGTGTTCGAGCCTGACGCTGGGGTTACTTTGATATAACATTTTGTGCCGACGAGCGCTGACAATGTTGCGTAACTTTCTGACGTTGCGTACGACGCATACAAAGTCAATGTTGCGCTGTTTGATTGCAGGCCTGCGGTGTTGGTGCGGGCAGTCGAGCCGAACGCGGTGTCTTCAAGTGCTTCGACAACATAGTTGACGGTAACTGCGGATACTTGGTCGGTGATGTCGGTTGTCGCTGCGCTTGACGCACCGATTAAAACGACTGGGTTTGATAGATAGGTGCTAGTTGCCATGTGTTAATCCTTTTGTCTTGTACCTATAGTTTTACCATAACGATTGCCTGTCGGTGTGTATTACGCTGTTTGTGCTTGTACGCCGACCGATAGGTCGTAGCACGGGTATTCTTGCCCGCCTATGTCAAGTGTGCCGGGGCGACCCGACATGACGATTATTGCCGACCCTAAAACGGTTGCCGTGATTTGCAATATTTCGCGCAACACGGGTAAACCTGCTGGGCCACTACCAACAACTTTGATCGGATAGTCCATGCGTACGATGTTGCCGTTGCCAGCAATCGTCGTAAAACTTGGCGCTTGAATAAACACACAATTTGGCACAAGTTTCGTCGGGTCGGTCACGACACGCAACGACGTGATCGCGGTCAGCGTCGTAGCAAGATCGTCTAGCGTCTCATTAAATAGGTCGGTGTATGGTGCGGGCATCAGGCAACCGCTGGTCGGTCAATACCTAACAACTGTTTAACGATCGGCGTTAACGATTGCTGGGGTGCTGTACCCATGCCGTCAAACGACGCAAACACGTTCTCGAGCGAGCCACGCGAACGCCACAACGCCGCGCTGTACATCAAAGTGCCGAGCGTGACATCACCGCTAGGCGACGTTGTAAGGCTGTCGTTATAGCCTGCCTCGGCTCGACGGCGACTGCAAAACTGGTTGCCAGCGCTCACGGCCTGCGTTATCAGGGTGTAATCATCTGACGGGTTAGTTATTGACACACCCAAATACGTGACTAGGTTTGCTGCCGTAATCCATGTGCAGGTCGGTGTGAACGCGACTGTGCCTGTGTAGATCGCCGCGAATTCGACATCGTCACCCGTGCAAGCGTAAAGCAACTGGTTGGGTATTGCGATTGTTGCGTCAAATGTCCATTCGCCAGTCTCGCTGTCAACGCCCGTGTATTTGTATTGCGGGCATTTTAAGACGGTGAACGTGCCGTTAAACGGTGCGCCTAACGCGCCTACAACTACGCTGTCGCCAACTTGTATGTCGGTTGGCTCGAGCGTAGATATGCAGGCGTAGTTGCCTAACAACTGTTTTGATGCTGTTAGATATGTTGCCATAGCGGTTACGCCGCTACTCGACTAACCGCTAACGACGATGTATTTAACCATGTCGCTGTCAGCGATGAACGTTGCAACGTAGCCGTAGTAACTGAATGTTCGGCCAAGTGTGCCCGGTACTTCGACTGACATCAGGCCGCGTACTTGTTCGTAGAACTCGCAGGCTGCGCCGCGAGCAACAAACAATGTGCCTGCTGCAAAGTTGCGATCTGCTACAAGGTTAAGACCAAACGGGTTAAAGGTGTTTGCAACTGTGATGTTTGCTGCACCCATGCCGTTTACGCCCATAAGACCCGCTACGCCTGCGTATGGGAAAATTGGTCGTTTGTCTTGATCGAGTTGGCTACCGAGTTTTTTCCAAACGTCAGGTGATACGAAAACGTGATCAGGCAAGAAGTTTGTTGCGTTCAAGATGTCTGTTGCCGCGTCGTACATTGCTGCGATCAGCGTTGACGGGTCGTCGGCTGTAACTGTCCATGTCGAACCTGATGCGCTTGCGCCGTTTGCGATTGCGTCGGCTGCAATGTCATCGCTCTTTAACATGTATTGACCAACAAGGTCTTGCAAAATTATTTGCATTGCTGCTGGCGACGTGAAATCAACATCTTGAACGGACAAGGTCACTTGGCCACTTAAGGTAGTTTTTGTGACCACGTTCGAGGCAATCACGGGGGTCGTTGCGCTAACGCTTGTCAATTCAGTCGACTGCGATGCAACGCTTGTGTGTGTTGTCCATGTTGGTCGGATAAATGTTTTTTGGTTGCCACCGTCAGGCATTGCGCGCGCACCGATCGCTGCAACAACTGGTCGAATGTAGTTGAGGTCAGCAAATACTGGCCCGAGTACCGGCGTCGGCAAGAGACCGGGCGTATCGCCGCTGGTCACATCGCCTGCGGCTGCTTGAAGTGCGCTGCGATTGTTGAGAGCGAACTCACGTGCTGCTGCTGCAACGTTGCGGAATGTTTCGCCGCCAATGTGCATCGCGGCAAGATATTCGCCTGCTGTTGGTAAATCAAATTTGCGTTTTGGTTGCGCCCACAATTTTTCAACTGTTGCTGCTGCCTCGACTGCTGGTGTTTCTTGTGTTTCGCTCATAGGGGTTGTGTCCTTTGTTGTGTCTTGTTCTGATTGTAACTCTACTGCTGGCTCGGTTTCGTGGATAGTCTCCTCGGGTGCGCTTGCTGCGACCTCGGTTATGACCGCGCCACTAAACGCGCCCTCGCTGACTAGCGACAATTCCGACCAGTTGGCGGCCTCGACGATCATTACGCCTGCCTCGTCGTAACTAAATTTTGTTGGGGTTACGCCTACAGATACCGCGTCAATAACGCCGTCATTTGCAAGCGTCAAATACTCATCACCCAACCGTGTTTGACTAATCTTGGCCGTAAACATCATGCCTTGCGGCGTGTCGAGACGCTCCACAACTTTGCCAATAATTTGGTTGCTGTCGTGTTGTCCAAAAAGTTTCGGGTCGCGCCCCGTGACTGGCAACGACCCTTGCAAAAAGCGCACCTTTGTACCGTCATTGACGGTCGCTGTTTCGTCGTAGGTGACTGCTACGCCCGAGATTGAGCGCGACGGCAAGCCCTCTGCCGCCGCTGCGTCAACCGTGATCTGTGAAGGGGATAATCTGATCATAAAATTTATAGTACTCCATTTGGTATCGGGGTTTCGGAATTGTCCTCACGGTAATCACTCATCGAGTACTCGCCTTTCAGGTAATCCTCAACATCAAATTCGCAGAAGGTCCCGTTAGGAAGCACGTTGTTTTGGCTAAGTGTGCCAGCAATGCAATCCGCGTAAGCACGTACGCCAAATGTCCACAAATCCATGCGCGCTTCTGCCGATGACTGGTACGAGTACGAGCCGACTGACACGCCTGCAAGGTACGGCGGAATATTGCATAGTCGTGCCATTTCCATTGCTTGAAACTCGGCGCTTTCAATCAGCAACATTTTGTCAGGGCTGGTTAATGTTTCGGTGTAAGTGACAAATTCGTTTAACGCGGCAGTTTGGTTTGTTGCTCGAGCCGCATTAAACGCTGCCGCAAGATCGGCTAACTCCTGCGCTGACAATGGCTCGCCACCAGTTTGACGCAAAATGCCAGCCGGTATAGCCGACGATGAATTTCTAAACCGTGCCGCCTCAAGTTGTAACGCTGTCGCAATCGCTTTTTCGCTCATATAAATAATGCCTTGTATCGGCGACAAAAATTGCACAAGATCATCAGGGTTTAGCGCACCGCCTTGAAATGTAATTTCTTTTGACGGCGCAAACCACACCGGGCCTGCTTGGTCAAGTGTGTTGACCATTGCGGCGGGTAGTCGAGTAAATGATGCTGGGTAACCGTCGGCTGTGCGTGAAGTGATATACCAAAATGCGCGACCAAAGAAAAATAGATCGTCAAATGTCCACGACATAATAAAACTGTTTGGCAATGTCGGGTCTATGCGTCGTAACCAAGTGCGAGGGGCCATCGGTATTTTTTCCATTTCGTCGCCGTTCCAGATTTCCGAATATTGTTTGAGCGACATACAGCCGATGACGCTGGCCATCAAATCGCGCGCTCGACTAACGGTTGGTACGCTCATTGCACGATTACGCGCGTCGCCTTCAACGTATGAGTAGTACTGGCCGATCATGTTCATACCAGCGGTGTTTGCTGAGTAGTAGCCACCGCCTGCGGCTGCCGCTTTAGTTGGCTCAGGCGATATCGCCGCCTTGTTTACTGACCGTGAAAATATCGCCATGTTGTAAGTATGCCACCAATTTATTTGACGGGTGTTGATAGGCGACCGCTAAGCGTCAACCGAGAAAGTAAGAACCTAACGGCCGCCCGTGACGATACTAGCCACCAGCGACAACGATCATAGGTTTGCCTGTTGCGGTAGGTCGTGATGCAAGCGCCGCCGACCAAACCAAGCACCGAGCCAACTCGATCGGGCCGGGTGATCGCTGCGACGATAACGCAATGCTGTTTTGTGACCTGACTGCGACGGCTCGTTGCACGTGTTCGGCAAGCATATTTTCGCCCGTATGCCAAAGAAGTTTTTCGTTGATCATTGATTTGATGCGTGGCGTAAATTTGAGTATTTCGCCATAACCAACTACGGCGCGTCGGCGTTCAAGCGCTAACGGCCAATGGATATCGATTGACGGGCTAATAGCAAATTTGATTGCCGTGTTTTTTGCTAGGCGTTCAACGTGTCGCAACATTTCGTCGTAGGTGTCGCAAACAAACTCGACGGTAACGACGGTGCGCCGATCGTCAAGCACGACTGCGCGGGTCGCAAAATATCGGTCGTCGGTCAGGCTGGTTTCGATAGCGACTGTGCCGCCGTCAGGCATAGGGTCGGTGTACTCAAGTTCAGGCCATAAACCCGGCGCAATCCACGACTTGTCAGACGCAACCCAAAGGTTGCATGACGCGCGCAAAAACGACGCACGATCAGGGTTCTCACTCTCAGCCTCAATAGTTTTTAACGTCAACGTTTTGCCGAGCGCTGGGTTTGCCCAACCCCAAGCGCGACTATCCATAGGCGATATGTCAGGCGGCGGCGACCACTCAGCAAAATACAACGATGACGGCTCGCCACGGTCAATAGATCGCAACCCCTGCTCACGCCAACGCTGCATAGCCGTACTTGCTTCAGTACCAGCCGTTGACCACGCCGACAATAGCGGTGATCGTCGGGCGCGTTGGGCTGGTAACAAACCGCCGTCAATGACAGTCGAGCCAATATCCCAAATCTCGTCGGCAACAATTAGATCGCAACTCATACCGTGACCGACACTTGAGTTGGCTGCACGGATAAACCACTTTGACCCGTCGGGCATGGTGACTTGGTTGCGACCGTACGACCGCATAAGTTTTGCACCAAACCGCAACTCGAGAATGTCAGCCAACTTGTCGTACAACATGACCGCCAAGTCAAGACGGTGCGCGGTAGATAATACGGTTTGCGGTGTGCCCCGGTGCTTAGGCATCTCGGTCAGCCACCAACCGACCAGCGCCGTCAATGCAACGGTCTTACCGTTCTGACGCGCCGTAGAAACCATTGACATACGATGCAAAAAATCCCCGTCGCTATCAAACAACAACTGACCGTCGAGCACACGCTGTTGCCACGGCATCAACTCAATGCCCAAATGCTGTAAAGCCCAGCCCCCCACCTCAGCCCCAAACGAACCAGCCGCGTCAGGCCACATTGTTTCTAGTCGAGGCTGATCTCGGCCAGTTACCGCCAGTTCAGGCTGATTAAGGTCATCTGAGATAATCCTGAGTTGGGTCGGGGTGATTTCTTTTTTTTCAGTAAAAAAACGTTTTGGTTTTGTTTCGTGTATGCCGTTTTGTCGCATTGCTTCGGCTCGAATTGTTTGTCGTATCTCGTTTCGTTGTGACACGTAACGGTGACCGAGAACGTTATTGCACTTAGCACAAATGCCTCTTAAGTTTGATAACTCATGGCCACCACCTGCGTCTATTGGGATTATGTGATCGACTTGTGTGCTGGGCTGCCGGTTGCAAACGGTGCAGGTGGGTTGTTCGCGTAAGATGACCCCCCTGTTTTTTGTGTACTCGTAGTCGTGGTGGCTTGTCATGCTCACGCCCTCGCGTTGCTCGGTTGTGCTAGCGCGCGCTGTCGCGCTTGCTGATGTTTGTTAACGCTAACCATGTTGTCAACTTTATGTTTGCGGTTTGTTTTCAGTATGTCAATCTTTGTTGTTGTGTGATGAAGCCTAATGCGCTAAGCCCCCCGTCGTCTGCCTCACTCGACACCCTAACTCTTTAACGCAATTTGCCTGACCACGTGTTACCACGTGCGTCATCTACCCACGTTGCCGTGTGTTACCAACCGCGTTGCAACACGCTTAGGTCATGCCCGTTATTTAGGTTTTACTATTTCTTTTCTAACTTCTTTTAGCGCTTCGACTGCCATTGCGTACAACTCAGGATAAAACTCTTTAACGCGTCGCAAATCTTTGACCGCCATTGACAACGCGTGATGATGCTTCATTAAGGTATCTATTCTTTTCATTTTGGCTCGCTCGCTTTCAATGCGTCAATTACCTTGCTGATATCGCGTTTAGTCAACTCGCCAGACGTTTGCACCTCACGGTTTAACGTGGCGCTAATAAATGTTTTAAGATCGTCGCCTTTCAACCCCTGACCGTTAGCCAACGCCCTCATCATGCCCATCTGTTTAGGTGTCGCATACTCGCGTTGTGGCTCATCGGGAAACGGCACTTCGACATCGTGCATAGGTACAACGGGCGCGAGCCTGCCAGTCGGTTGCCGTGACTGCGCGGCCTCAACCTCGTTACGTGACGCAATCGACTTGTTGATACCAAACCCCATGTATCCAAGCGCACGACCCAACGCGCTAGTAAAACCAACTTCGTTTTCGCTCATTTTTGTGTACGGCGTACGACCGGGGTATATCTCACACGCTGACGCGACGGCTGGTATCGGGTCGTTAGCGTCACGCCACACCGTGACCGTGCAACGAATAAAACACGATTTGTCAGGCATCTCGATTATTTCGCGTTGTGTTTCTTGTATGCGTAGATCAGGGTATTTTGTTAGCGCCATGCCAAGACGCGTAGGTACGTCGACATAGTTGTCAAGATTAAAACCAGTCACAAATTACCGACTTTGCTAAGCGCCTGTTGGCGTTGTTGTAATAACTCATCTCGCCTTTGCGTAAAACGCAATAATTCTTGAACTGGTAATTGCATATAACTATCTAAATTGCTTAAACCAAATTCATTTTTGACTTGACGAATAATGTCTTGCGTTTTAACCATACGCCAATAATGTTTTGTTTTTGCACTCGGCTCTCGACGTGACTTGTTGCCAACTTTGTTGTAGCGAGGGCACAATTCTTTAATTAACTCGGCCTCACGATTAAGAGCGTCAACTTCGTTTTGACACCACTCAATTTCAAATGTTGCAATTTCTTTAAACCAATCTTTGTCCTTCGTGTGTCTGCCAAACCGTTCTAAAGGGTTTAAAGTTTTGCCGACATATAAAACGTGATCTGCTCGATCGCTAAACACATAAACACAGCAACTGTCAGGTTTCGGTTTAACAATTGCTTCAATTATTTCTTGAACGTCAACCCAAAATTTGCGCGTTCTCATAGCGATTGCCATATTGTTAAACGTTGCGCGTGATCATGCTCGCCGCCACGCTCAGCATAAGCAATCTCACCCGTGTTTTTAATAACGCCCTGACGTTGAGCAACCAGTAATCGAGCGGTCATGCCTTTAGTGACCGGGAATGACGCGCCCAACTCGTACCAAACTTGGTCGGCTGTAAAGCGTGGCAACATACGTGCCATTTTGCGTATCGCCGCATCAACACGATCTTGTTGCTCGGGTGTCCATTTAGCGTTTGCGCTGGCTTGGCTTTCGGCCATTGCGATACGCATACGGTTTTTGTCGTGTTTAGTTAGCACGATGCACCATATTCTCTAAACGCTGTATTTCTACCTCGTTTTCGTTCAAGCGCAATTGCTTAATACCAATCTCGATGTCACGCTCTTTAACGCGCTCGTGCAGATCGTTGATAATGCTCAACAAATATTTTATTTCGATACGTGTTTGATTTAGCACGTCAATCAACTCGCCGTCGTCTAAAACGTTGCGGTCGTCAATCTCGTGCTGGATTTTGCGTAACGTGCTACGCGCCGCCAACTCCCAAGGGTTATATATCGGCACTTTGTTTTGTGTGATGTCGTTCATCACTTGCATTAATGCTTTGAACTGTGGGTCAGTTCTCGGGTCGATGTTCTCGGTCATCTCTTGCCTTTCGTTTGTTGGTGACTGACATTATCAGGTACGTGTACGCGGTTAGCACACTTGCCAAAAACAAATGTTTTAAAGTGACCATGCGCGCCAACCATTCGAGTACCTAAAAATTGCTAACGCCGACCGTAGATTGTCCTCTAAGTCGAATAGGTCGTCGCAGGTGCGTATCAGGCCGTATGCCTGCAAATAGCCGTTTGCGTAATACTTTGACGGTTTGCACCAAAACTGGTTGATCTGCATAACGCCGTTTGACCCGCCGTTAGGGTCGCGTGGGTTAAATGCGTCAGGTTGGCAACGGCTCTCACGATACGCGACCGCAACCAGTTGGGTTAAGTCTTGTTCTGCCCAGCCGACGTGTCGAGCCATGTCAAACACCGTCTGACACGCGTCAGGTTGCGTTATAGGCGTAGTAACAACCGTGGTTGGTGGTACAGGCGCTGCAGGCTCTAACCCTTGCCATACGGTTATTGGCGCTGGGCGTAGTTCTGCCGGTGTTGAAGTTGGT
>Ga0255201_1000163_pt1 | contig 13896 bp, 19 predicted proteins | sample Miss_Atlam_RepC__2_FD_189948 | JGI IMG/M metagenome (GOLD analysis project Ga0255201, IMG submission 189948) | Freshwater microbial communities from Mississippi River, Louisiana, United States - Miss_Atlam_RepC_8h | ecosystem: Environmental > Aquatic > Freshwater > River | place: USA: Louisiana...
TGGTGTGCAGCGGGCGCTGGTGTTCTTCCCAACGCTTGGAGCGTGGCGGCTTGCGCGTTTCGTTGAAGTAGCGCTGTGCCTGTGGGTAACCGCTGATGGTGGAAAGGTTGTGTATTGCTGTCTGAAATGACATGATGATTCTCCGTAGTTAGTTTATACAAAGTGAAAGTGGGACGGTGTGTCCCGGTTTGGGGCTTGACACTAGTCGTAACTCATTCTGGCTGCTCCGTTTTGGTTTCGTTGAGAATTACTCGGGCGCGGGTCATGGCGTTCTCGATCTCTGCCATTGATGCCTCCATGTCCCAAAGGGACACGATGTTATCGAGGCACACCCACAGCGCATCGTGCTCGTCCACGATTTCATCGAACGCCTCCTCCCAATTTCTAGGTTTCATTCCAAATATCCTTTCTGTAGGTAGTAGTCATGCTCGCCGGTGTCGCCTTCGCTGAGCGAGCCGTTCGCCCGCTCGATGTATTCCTTGGCCTTCGCTTCATCGGTGAACACCATGCCCGTGGGGTGCCCGTCGTAATACGGGTCACTGCATGGTCTGCACACAATCCAACATCTCACACTCATTTCACACCTCCGTTAAAGAAAACAACAACACAAAAAACACCCACGACAGCAGCACTGCGAGCAGTGCCGCGCCGATGATCTGAAGTGCTTTAAACATCACTCTCATGCTTTTTTCCCCCATTGTGGTTTGAACCCCATCTTGGAATGTCGGCGCAGGTTAGCGAACCAACGCCCGTTCGGTATGAGCTTCATGATGCACTGCCACCGGAACGCATGCCCCCACCGCTCGAAATGATGGCTCGCCTTGTGGTTGGGTGATATCCACGCTTGTCTGAACTTGTCCATTACTTTTCTCCATATCTCCGGTTACAGGGTGTGGGAGCTGCGCAGGTGGGGTTCCTTCCAAGCGGGTATGGCCTCGCTCTTGCGCAGGATTTTGATGAAGCGATCGGGTGGGTTGATCATCCTGCCGGCGCAGTATGCGATGGGGCGGCGCATCGTGAGCGTGAGGATGGGTTGAAGGGTGGAAGGGGTGTTGCGGGTGCTAAGGTCGTGCTGGTAGGTATGCTTGATACGCATGATGATTCTCCAAAGTAAGTTAGTGAAAGGTGTTGCTGTGCTGCGGGTGCTGCATCCAAAGTGGGACAGGGCGTCCTGCTTTTATAAACCATGCCCCACTTCAAATTCTGGTTGTGACTTTCATGTAGCTGCCGCGCTTGCGGCCGGTCAGCGCTGCGCTGATCTTGGCGCGCCGCTCCTGTTCCTTCTCCAACCCAGCGCCGTAGCGTTTCATTTCAGCTTGGCGCTTGCGCAGTTTGGACACGACGTTGTTGCGCCGTCGGGTTGCCCGCTCTTTGCGCAGCAGGTTGAGCTTGGTCTGGAGTGCTCGCGCATCCAGTTCGGTGATGTCGCCACGCCACAACGCACGTTGAATAGCACGGCCGGAGTTGTCGCGCAGAAGCGTGGCGGTGCGGCAGGAAAAGCATGCGCGTTCGACGATTAAACGCTGTTTGAAGGGGCGCAGGAAGGCTTTTCTGTCCAAGTTTTTACAACAAACAGGGCACATCCAAATTATTTTAGGCATGTTTACCGTCTCCTTTCGTTTACGAATCAACATGTTGCGTGGTCGTGTCATCAGTGTCCACCTACGTCCAAAATGAAACCCCCGATATTGGCGTAAATGTTTCTGCGTTATCAACATGTTAGGTCGAGCGTGTCCAGATGTCCACCTATTTTTGACCTTTAAGCTTTCCGACTTGCTTTCGACGGAAAACGTCCACTTAAAACGTATATATATATTTAGAAAGCTAAAAGAGTATATATATGTGGACATCTGGACAGGTGGACAGAACGTCTTTGATTTGTTTCAGTAATTTGCGCCAATATCGGGGGTTTGAAATTGGACGCACTGGACAAATGTCCGAGATGTCAAAAATTTGACATGTTCTCAGTAACACGTTATTGAGAGATGAAGTAGGACATTACGTCCCACTTTTGCTTGGCCGCGCCGGAGGTGAAGCGGCGCGCGGTTACCTTGAACCCGAAGTTGCGCGCCAGCGTGGCGGCTTGGTCGGGTGTAGTTGGGAAGCCAAGCGTGGTGAAGCGGACGCTTAGCCGCGCGGACGTGGTGCGGCCACGCCCTTGCTTGATACACGCCTCGATGGTGTCGAGGGCAAACGCTTTGATACTGCCCATGGTATTTCTCCTAAACAAAGTGGGACAAAGTGTCCCGTTTACGGTTGAACGCGCAAGGGGTTGGAACAGCGCCGACACCCTCGCGCGCCCTGTCTCTCAGAAACAACGCGTCAAATCAACGCGCGGACTTCAGGAAGCGGCGCTGCTGAGCCACACTGAGCTTCTCGAACCGTTTAAGCAGCAGGGCAACCGCATCCTGCTTGGCTCGCTTGGTGTTGCTCTTACCCTGATACGCCAGAGAGAGCAGGCGGTTGAGTGCTCGCTTGGCAGCCACGGCTGCCTTGCAACCCTTAGCCCAGCGCACCGCGCCGGCCTTAGTCGTGGTCGTGCGTGCGCCGTATACCTTGGCGAACGCGGGCAACATCGCATCCTTTGCTGCCTTCCTGCTGCGGCACGCCTTGCGTAGCGCGGCTGCGGCGTTGCCCTGCTCGGTGACGCTGTGTTTGAACTGGGTGGCGATACGGATCAGTTTGACGTTCAAGATGATTCTCCTAAAAAGAAAGTGGGACACGAAGTCCCACAAACAACAATGCCCTGCGACGCGGCAGGGCAGCGCATCCAATCGGGCACCGATCAGATGACTCCATTATACCACAGCACGTTTTGGAGACCTTGTGGCTCAGGGGCTAGGAACCCCTTTCAGCCCTGCGGCAGACCCCACTGGGGGGCGGGGAGGCGTTTTGGCCGGGCAGCTTGGCAGCGACGCGATAACACTGTTTGTCTCCAATATTTATAAATACTACCCCTAGATGTAAAATATTAGACACAAAAAATTTTTTGTAAAATTTTTGACAAAGCATGTCAAAAAAATCCCCGGAGAGGAGGTTCCGGGGATTAAAGGTGCCTAAGTAAACGGCACTACAACGAAGGAGCTTGCAGTATACTACCACTTGCGGGTATCGTAAACCCCATTCGCTATATAGCGCGGAGTAAAATGTTTGACCACCTTGTAACGGCAAGCGACGCTGATTTCGTGCCGGAAATTTTGGCCGCCGCTGGCGCTTTCACGCCTGATAGTAAAATTGCGCCCCATGAAATCATCGACGGCAAAGTGAAAACAGCCGAATGGTTACAAAAACTTGGCATCGATGATGACGAAGCTCTTGACGAAGCCGAAAAGAAAAGCGCGCAGCAAGCATTCGCCGCGCTCACCACGCCACTTGACGTCGAAGATCAGAAGAAAGCCTTGACAAACGTCGCAGTGCCGGGGGCTGTGAAGCACTTGGTAGGCATGCTGACCGCCTATGATTGGGCTTTTGTTGAGCAGGCCAAGGAGCTTAGAGGCTATTGCATTGCACAACTGCTTGAAGAATCGAAGCACCCCGATGCAAAAATAAGACTCAAAGCCGTTGAGTTGCTTGGTAAGGTCACAGAGGTAGCGCTCTTTACCGAACGCGTCGAGCTGAAGAAAACAGAGCTGTCTGACTCGGAGTTGCAGGCTGAAATTGACAAGCGCATGGGTAAATACATGCACTTGATGAAGGTTGTTGATGGCGAAACGCTTGACAACGAACCCCCTCTAACAGAAACAGTGCCCCAAACCGATGACAGCCCCGCAGAGTCGTGAAGAGGGGGAAGCGCTGTTAAGCCTTCTGGACGAGCGAATCAAGCGTCTGGAGGTGAAAGCGTCCCAAAACGATCTGTTGGAGTTTGCCAAGAAGGTCTATCCTAACTACAGCGTCGGCGCGCACCACCGCCACATGGCTCGTATTTTCAAAGAGGTAGCACTTGGCAAGAAAAAGCGGGTAATAATCAACATCGCCCCGCGCCACGGCAAGTCCGAGCTGACATCGTTTCTTTTGCCGGCTTGGTATCTGGGGTTGCACCCGGATCATCAGATAATTATGGCCACGCACACCGCGTCGCTGTCCGAAGATTTTGGCGGCCGGGTAAGAAACTTGATTGCTTCTCCTGAGTACGCGTCAATATTTACAAAAACCAAATTGGCGGACGACAAAAAGGGCGCAGGTAGCTGGGCGACGCAGGCAGGCGGTAAATATTACGCGGTTGGTGTGGGCGGTGCGCTGGCTGGGCGGGGTGCTAATCTGCTTGTAATCGACGATCCGCACTCGGAACAGGACTTGAAGAGCGGCAGCAAGCTGCCGTTTGAGCAGGCTTGGAATTGGTATCAAACCGGCCCGCGCCAGCGTTTGATGTGGGGCGGGGCCATCATCGTTGTGATGACCCGGTGGGGTGAGATTGATCTTACGTCCAAGCTGGTGAACTACCAGACCAAAAATCCCGACGCCGATCAGTGGGAAGTGGTTGAGTTTCCGGCTATTTTGCCCTCCGGAAAAGCGCTATGGCCCGAGAAGTGGCCGATCGAGGAGTTGGAGAAAACCAAAGCAACTATCGATCCGCGCTTCTGGAACGCGCAGTACATGCAGCAGCCGACGGCAGATGTGGCGGCGCTTATCAAGCGAGAGATGTGGCGCGTGTGGCCGGAAGAAGACCCGCCGCCGTGTGAATACGTGATACAGTCATGGGATACGGCGCACGATACCAAAACTTCGTCAGACTATTCCGCCTGCACAACGTGGGGGGTTTGGTACAACGAAGAGGAAAACAATCGCCCAAGCTTGGTTTTGCTTGATGCTTTCAAAGATCGGATGGAGTTTCCGGAATTGAAGCAGGTTGCCTTTGACCATTGGAAATCGTGGAACCCAGACGCGTTCATTGTTGAAAAGAAAGCGGCGGGCGGCCCGTTGATTCAAGAACTGCGCTCGATGGGTATACCTGTGCAGGAGTTTTCTCCCAGCCGGGGTAATGATAAAACTGTCCGGGTAAATGCAGTAAGCGACATGTTTAGTAGTGGGCTGGTTTGGGCACCAGACACGCGATGGGCTCGGGATGTAATTGAAGAGTTGGCAGCCTTCCCGGTGGGGGAGCATGACGACTATGTTGACACGACGACACAGGCTCTGCTGCGCTTCCGGCAAGGTGGGTTTATTCGTACCGATCTTGATGAAAAAGATGAGCCGCAGTTCTTCAAGCGGCGTAGACAGGCTGGATACTACTAGGAGTTTACGGAATGGCTAAGTCTCTTGTAAACGAAAAGGCTTTGCGGGCTGCATACCAGCTGCTCAAGGTGACGACGTTCAAGGACGTAAAGCTGCCGACCGCCAGTAGGGTGACTTTTAGAGCAGCAAAGCTGAAGAAGTATCACGCATTATACGAGTGGCCCGAACACGTAATGACTGTGAATGTAGACACAGAGGCTTTGTCGGACATGCTAAAGATTGTTGCGCACGAAATGATACACATAGCACTAGAGCACAACGCCAAGTGTGATCACGACCACCACGATGAGAATTTCATTGAGATGGCTAATCAGGTCTGCAGAGACTTGAAATGGGACGGCGGCGTTTTGTAAGACAATTTTTTAAGGATAAATCATGGCAATAGACAAAGCACTGTACGAAGCCCCCGCTGGCGTTGAAAAAGCCGCTATAGCGGAGCCGGAAGTTGAAATTGAAATCGTTGACCCGGAGTCGGTATCCATCGGCATAGATGGTGTTGAAATTGAACTTACACCGGGAAAAGAAACTTCGGAAGATTTTGGAGCCAACCTTGTTGAGTATATCGACGCAGGGGAGATGGAGTCCATTGTTTCGCAAGTTGCCGGGGATGTACGCAACGATTTGAATAGCCGCTCGGACTGGGAAAAAATGCTGAAGGAAGGCATCCAGTTGTTAGGTCTTAAATACGAAGAGCGAAGCGAGCCATGGTCGGGTGCGTGCGGTGTATTCCACCCCATGATTACTGAAGCGGTAATTCGTTTTCAAGCAGATACAATAATGGAAACGTTCCCTGCGCCCGGACCAGTCAAAACCAAGATTGTTGGCAAAGTTACGCGCGACAAGGAAGAAGCTGCGACGCGGGTTGCTGATGACCTTAACTGGCAGCTAACTGAAAACATGACGGAGTTTCGCCCCGAGCATGAAAAGATGCTGTGGGGGCTGCCAGCATCTGGCGCTGCATTCAAGAAGGTCTACAAAGACCCGATGTTGGACCGCCAGACTTCTGTTTATGTGGCGGCGGAAGACATCATTTTGCCTTACGGCTCTTCTGATCTTCAGACCGCGCCGCGCATCACCCACCGCATGCGCAAGACCAAGAACGAAGTGGCCATGCTGCAGGCCGACGGGTTTTGGGTTGATAGCGATCTGGGCGAGCCGTCAAGGATGGTGGACGATATTCGCAAGACCAAGGACACAGAAGCTGGCGTGTCCGCTATTAACGACGACCGATACGTGATTGACGAAGTATGCGTAGACCTTGATTTGCCCGGATACGAAGATACCGATAAAGAGGGTAACCCAACCGGTGTTGCGCTACCGTACATCCTGACTTACGTTGTGGGGTCCAATATCCCGTTGTCGCTGCGTCGCAACTGGCGCGAAAACGACAACAACCGCAGGAAGCGTTTGCACTACGTGCAGTATACGTATGTGCCCGGGTTTGGGCCTTACGGGTTCGGTCTCTTTCACCTGATTGGTGGTTACGCCAAGGCGGGTACGTCCATTCTCCGCCAGTTAGTTGATGCAGGTACGCTGTCTAATCTGCCCGGAGGGCTGAAGTCGAGGGGTCTGCGCATCAAAGGGGATGACACGCCGATCGCTCCGGGCGAGTTTAGGGACGTTGATGTGGGTAGCGGAGCCATACGGGACAACATTCTTCCGTTGCCTTACAAAGAACCGTCGCAGGTGCTGGCTGGGCTGCTGGACAAGATCATCGATGAAGGCCGACGGCTAGCTGCTTCCAGTGATTTAAAAGTTGCGGACATGTCCGCTCAGACCCCGGTTGGCACAACGCTCGCACTGCTGGAGCGGACGCTCAAGCCCCTGACGGCTGTGCAGGCACGGGTCCACTACTCGTTCAAGCAAGAACTGCAGTTGATTGCTGAGATTGTCCGCGAAGATTCTCCTGCTAACAAAGAGTATCCGTATGACGTGGACGCGCCGCAAGGGCGCAAGGCCAAGTACGAAGACTATCGTCATGTGGAGATTATTCCCGTCTCCGACCCCAACGCGGCGACGATGACGCAGCGAATTGTGCAGTACCAAGCCGTTATTCAACTATCCCAGAGCGCTCCGCAGATTTACAACTTGCCGGAACTGCACAGGCAGATGTTGAATGTTTTGGGTATTAAAAATGTGGATAAACTGGTGCCGACGGAAGATGATCTTAAACCGATGGACCCGGTGACGGAAAATCAGAACATCCTGAACGGTAAACCCGTGAAAGCGTTTGCATATCAGGACCACGAAGCACATATTGCGGTCCACATGATGATGAAACAAGACCCGCTTATCCAGCAGATCGTAGGGCAAAATCCGCGCGTTAATGCTCTTGTTGCCGGGTTGGAAGCGCATGTTGCCGAACACGTTGGGTTTGCATACAAAAACAAAATCAGCGAAGCGCTGGGTGTGGCTATTCCGCATGCGGATGCTGATGAAGGTATGCCGGAAGAAATTGAATTTCAATTATCCAAGTTGCTTGCACAGGCTGCCCCGCAAGTTCTTGCGCAAAGTAAAGCAATGGTTGCACAACAGCAGGCCCAGCAGAATATGCAAGACCCCCTGCTGCAGCTTCAGAAACAAGAGTTGGACCTTAAAGCACAGAAGCAGCAACAAGACGCTGCATATAGAGACAAGAAACTTGCAGTAGATTCGGCCGCTAAAGCAGATGAATTGCAGCTGCGGGAACAGGAAATTGCGGGGCGACAGCGGATAGATTCGCTGCGCGTGGTTACGGACGCTGCGGCTAAAGCCGCACAATCTGAAAGGAAGGTAAGCAAGTGATGAAGCAATTCGCAGAAGCGCTAAATCGCAAGCTGCGCGAAGATATGAACAACTACGCTGATGATGTGGCCACGGGTAGTTGCAGAAATTTTGAAGATTACAAACGTCTCTGCGGTGTGATTGAAGGTCTTGCTATCGCAGAGCGCCACTTAAAAGACCTTCTTGCAAAATTGGAGAATGATGATGACAGCGACTGAGACAGCGCCCCCAACCGCGCTGGAACAGAAGTGGGCCGCAGATAGTGCAGAAACAGAACGTAAGGCTAAGCAGTTGCCTGACCCGCAGGGGTACCGAATCCTGTGTGCTATTCCGGAGTTCGAGAATAAGTACGACAGCGGCATCATCAAGGCAGATATCACCCGTCAGCACGAGGAGATTCTGACCACGGTGCTGTGGGTCTGTAAACTTGGTCCGGACGCGTACAAAGACCCGGTGAAGTTCCCTACGGGACCGTGGTGCAAAAAAGGTGACTTTGTGATTGTCCGCTCCAACAGCGGCACCCGTCTGGATATCCACGGCAAAGAGTTCCGCATCATCAACGACGATACGGTGGAAGCGGTGGTCGAAGACCCCCGTGGAATCCGTCGCAAATAAGGAGTAGCACATGGCCCAACCGGCATATAAATTTCCTGACGAACAGGAAAATAAGGAAAATGCTGCAGAGCAACAAAATGAGCAAGAATTTGAAGCAGTAGTTGAAGGTGACGTTGAGCTGGAAATTGTCGATGACACCCCGCCAGAGGATCGAAATCGGCGGCCGATGGAAAAAGAACCGGAGGAGGTAACGGACGAAGAACTAGCACAGTATAACTCGTCCGTTCAGAAAAGAATCAAAGACTTAACACGCGCTCGTCATGATGAACGGCGGGCTAAAGAAGCCGCTACGCGTGAACGGGAAGAGCTGGAACGTCTTTCTCAGCAACTTGTTGAGGAAAACAAGCGTCTTAAAGCCTATGCAGCTAATGGAGAACGGGTGTATGCGGGCACCCTTGAATCCGCTGCCAAATCCGAAATTGAAATTGCCAAGAAAAAGTACAAGGAAGCGCACGAAGCATTTGACGCGGATGCTCTGTTGGCAGCGCAAGAAGAGCTGCTGGCCGCCCAAATTAAGCTGCGGGAAGCGCAATCTTTTAAACCAACCCCTTTACAAGACTCACAAGGTGTAGTAGAAACAGAACCTACACAGCCAGTAAGGCCGCAACTTGACGAAAAAACGCTGCGATGGCAACAGCGTAATCAATGGTTCGGGCCTGATGACGAGATGACCGCCGTCGCGCTGGCAGTGCATAAGAAGTTGGTCCAATCGGGTATTGACCCGCGTAATGATGAATACTTCGAGCGCATAGACGCTCGCATGCGTAAGGTGTTTCCCGATTTTTTTGAGGGAACAAAGGAGTCTAACGAACCCGCAGAGGTGAAAAAAGCTGCTACGGTTGTAGCGCCGGCTAATCGGTCTACCGGAGCAAAGAAAGTTTCTTTGACTAAGACTCAAGTCGCAATTGCCAAGCGCTTGGGAGTGCCGTTAAACGATTACGCTAAACAACTTGCTGCATTGGAGACTTCAAATGGGTGATAACCGCCTTACTAGAGAAAGCGCTACGCGCGAAACCACGCAACGCAAAGCGTCGTGGAAACAACCGAACCTTCTTCCTACTCCTGCCCCGCAGGACGGATATGGGTTTCGCTGGATTCGGACTAGCTTGATGGGTAAAGCAGACCCCACCAATATTTCCGCAAAATTTCGTGAACACTGGGTGCCGGTGAAAGCCGAAGATCACCCGGAGATGATGATTTATGCCGACCCTGACAGTCGTTTCAAAGACAACATCGAGGTTGGCGGACTGCTGTTGTGTAAGGCTCCGAACGAGGTTATTGAGCAGCGCAATGATTTTTATGCGCAACAAGCTCAGTCCCAAATCGAGGCTGTGGACAATAGCTTTATGAAACAAAACGATGCACGGATGCCGCTGTTCAACGAGCGCCGGTCTGAAGTGCGATTTGGTAAGGGTTCCAAATAAACTTTTTAGGAGTATAAACAATGGCATATCCGACTATCTCGGCCCCCTACGGGCTGAAGCCGGTTAACCTGATCGGTGGTCAGGTTTATGCTGGGTCTACCCGTCTGATGGCAATCGCCAGCGGTGAAGGCACCTCGATTTTCTTCGGGGACGCTGTGAAACTGTCTGGTGGCTACATCACCCGTGATCCGGCTGATTCGGCAATGACGCCCGTTGGTGTTTTCATGGGCTGCACCTACACCGACCCCAACAGCAACCAAAAAGTGTTCAAGCAGTATTTCCCTGCTGGCACCGTGGCTGCTGACATCAAAGCCTACGTGGTCGATGACTACGATGCGCTGTTCAAAGTCGCTGTGGTTTCCGGCACTACCGTTATCAGCGGTGTGACGCAAGCTGCTGTTGGCCTGAACGCGGCTCTGGTGGACAATACTGGTTCGACGATCACTGGCGATTCGGCTGTTGCAATTTCGGCCACTACCGCCACGAACGGTGCTCTGCCGGTTCGTATCGTCGATGTCGTGCCGGATACGGCTAATTCGCTGGGTTCGTATACTGAAGTGATTGTGAAGTGGAACTTCGGTATGCACCAGTATCAAAACGCCGTTGGCGCGTAAGGAGACTGAAACATGGCTATTTCACGTGCACAACTACTGAAAGAACTGCTCCCCGGCCTGAACGCATTGTTCGGCATGGAGTACAACCGTTATGGCGAAGAGCACAAGGAGATTTTCGAGACCGAAACCTCCGAGCGTTCGTTCGAGGAAGAAACGAAGCTGTCTGGCTTCAGCGCCGCCCCTGTGAAAAACGAGGGCAACGCGATTGCGTATGACAATGCGCAGGAAGCTTGGACTGCCCGTTACAACCACGAAACCATTGCTTTGGGCTTCTCGGTCACTGAAGAGGCGATCGAGGACAACCTGTACGACTCCCTGTCGTCCCGGTATACCAAAGCTCTGGCCCGCGCCATGGCATACACCAAGCAGGTTAAAGCAGCGTCCGTGCTCAACAACGGTTTCTCGTCCAGCTACAAGGGCGGTGACGGTAAAGAGCTGTTCGCTACGGATCACCCGCTGGTTTCTGGTGGCACCAACAGCAACGAACCGGCCACCGCTGCCGACCTGAACGAGACTTCGCTTGAAGCCGCCGTTATTCAGATCGCTGGCTGGACGGACGAGCGTGGTCTGCTGATTGCCGCCAAGCCCCGCAAACTGATCGTACCGCCGAACCTGATGTTCGTTGCTACCCGCCTGCTCGAAACTGAGCTCCGCGTCGGCACGAACAACAACGACGTGAATGCGATCAAAACCATGGGTTCGATCCCGGAAGGTTTCCGTGTTAACCACTTCCTGACCGACACCAATGCGTGGTTCCTCTGCACTGACGTGCCGAACGGCCTGAAGCACTTCGTTCGTACTCCGCTCCAGAATTCTATGGACGGGGATTTTGATACGGGCAATGTCCGTTACAAGAGCCGCGAGCGTTACAGCTTTGGATGGTCGGATCCGTTGGGCGTTTACGGCAGCCCGGGCGCTTGATCTAATAAATCAAGTACTTAGCTCTGAGATTAGGCCCACTTCGGTGGGCCTTTTCTTTTTCTTCTTGTGTTATTCATTCGCTTGGTGTAATCTGGTTTCATCCATCAATAACTTCGACACAGGTAATCCATGCGCGGCATCTACAAGATCATCAATGCGGTAAATAATAAGTTTTATGTCGGGAGCGCTGTAAATTTTGAAAAAAGAAAGGCGCGCCATATTTGGCGATTGCGGCGGGGGGATCATATAAACAAACGGCTGCAGGCAGCATGGAATAAGTACGGGGAGGCGGCGTTTGTATTTGCGATGGTTGAGGAGGTGCCGGGAGATGCCGATATCCTTCAAGCGGAAAATGTGTGGCTCAAACAACATGTTGGGCAAGTGTATTGCTACAACATAGCCACGGACGCAACTGCCCCTACACGGGGATGGTTTGGTCAAAAAAACCCTATGTGGGGCCGCACCTTTAAGCATACAGAGTCCGCTAAAGCAAAAATTGGGGCCGCTTCAAAAGCCAGAACCCAGTCCGAAGAAGAAAAAGCAAAACGCCGTGCAACTATGCGGGGTCGTGAACTTCCTGCAACGACCCGCCAAAAAATAAGCGCCAGTCTTACTGGGGCGGGCAATTACTGGTATGGCAAGAAACGCCCCGACCACGGGGAAAAGGTTAGTCACCCGGTGGTTGCTATTGACCCCGTTGGAGCCGTAACGGATTACCCCAGTATTAGCGCTTTGCGTGAGGCGCTGGGGGTAAAACCCTCAACCGTAAACAGGGCTCTGAAATCCGGCAAGCCAATTGCCCAAGGCCGTCTGCGGGGCTGGTCTATTCGATATTCCATTGACACCCCCAAACACACCTGATATAAAGCTTCCAGACCCCAGATTTTCACTCGTATCGACTGGCTGGGCAGACTTGTTAGAGACGGTACGAGGATGTGCTAACACACGAAAGGATTTACCATGGCACTGTCTACTTTTGAAGGCCCGGTAAAGTCGCTTGGCGGCTTCTACTCGCAAGGCCCGAACACCGTTATCAATCTGGCGAACGGCACCAACACCATCACGCTGGATGTCCCGACCTACGCTGGCAAAGTCATCCGCACCAACGACGCCACTCTGGTCATCACCCTGCCGACGATTGTTACCACCGCGAGCGCCACGTCCGCTGGCCCCGGCACTGACCCGAACACCCTGAACAACATCGGTACGAGCTACACGTTCTTCATTGAGACCGCTGCCACCACCCTGAATATCGTCACCGACGGCACCGACAAGTTTGTTGGTTCGCTGCTGATGGTTGCTACGGATGCTGCTGGTGCTACGACTGGTTACGCTCCGGGCGCTTCCAACGATTTCATCAAGCTGAACGGCACGACCACCGGCGGTATCGCGGGTTCGTGGATCACCTGCACGGTTCTGGCTGCCAACAAGTACTACGTCACTGGCGTTCTTCTGGGTTCTGGCACCGTTGCTACTCCGTTTGCTGACTCCTAATCCAACTTAGGAGGGCCATAACATGGCGATGCAAACTGACGTTAAATCGAAATACCTTGCGGTGGATGGCGTGATCTTTGCGGGTCGCGCCCGCCTCAAGGGGCTTACGGTTTCGGTTTCCTCGGCTGGGGCGGCGTTGATCGTTTATGACAATGCCTCTGCAGCTTCTGGAACCAAGGTCGTCGAGATCAGCACGGCTGCCGTTGGTACGTTCAATGTCCTGATTCCGGGACAAGGCATCCTTGCGGAAAACGGTCTGTATCTCGACATCAACGGCGCGGCTGGTGTAACTGCCTACTACGGGTGATGTGTGCAAAATCAACAGCAGTTCGATGTAAGCGGAAGAAAACTATTCTTCGCAATACCGGCGTACGACTTTAAGGTCGGTGTTAAGCTGATGGGGTCGCTGGTCGAGTTCGCTCGACTAGCCCCGCAGTATGGCATTCAATTTGCCATGGGCACAATCAGCGGCTGTTCTGTTGTTTCCCGAGCCAGAAACCTTCTGGTAGATGACTTCCTTCAGACTGAGTGTGACACGTTGATGTTCATCGACGCCGACATGACGTTTGACCCCAACGACATTATTCGACTGCTGGCATTCTCTGGTGCTGGTACGAAGAACATCGTTGGCGGTACGGGAGTCGCCCGCAAGAAGGAAAAGACGTTCCACTTGAACCTTGATAAAGATGAAGACGGCAACCTGCTGATGGACGCCATGGGTCTCGCCCGTGCGAAGCAGATGGGCACCGGGTTCATGATGGTGCAGCGCCAAGTATTCGAGGTTCTGATCGACCGCCACCCCGAGTGGCGTTTCCATGATGTGGCATCAGGCC
>Ga0255201_1000207_pt1 | contig 11653 bp, 7 predicted proteins | sample Miss_Atlam_RepC__2_FD_189948 | JGI IMG/M metagenome (GOLD analysis project Ga0255201, IMG submission 189948) | Freshwater microbial communities from Mississippi River, Louisiana, United States - Miss_Atlam_RepC_8h | ecosystem: Environmental > Aquatic > Freshwater > River | place: USA: Louisiana...
AGGGTGCACGCACTACCCCCTCCATTGTGGCCTTTGCAAAAAATGGCGAAGTATTAGTCGGAGAGGTTGCTAAGCGTCAGGCAGTTACCAACGTTGATCGCACCATCCGCTCAGTTAAGCGCCATATGGGAACTAGCTGGAATATAAATATTGATGGCAAGAAATACACTGCCCAAGAAATTTCAGCTCGAATCTTACAGAAATTAAAACGAGATGCAGAGGCATATTTAGGTGACACTGTTACTGATGCAGTCATTACTGTGCCAGCATATTTCAACGATGCACAGCGCCAAGCAACTAAAGAAGCTGGCGAGATTGCAGGACTTAATGTTCTTCGTATCATCAACGAGCCAACATCTGCAGCGCTTGCATATGGTTTAGATAAAGGCGATAAAGAACAGACCATTCTGGTATTTGACCTAGGTGGCGGAACATTTGACGTTTCACTTCTTGAAATTGGTGATGGTGTAGTTGAAGTCAAAGCTACCAATGGCGATAACAACCTAGGCGGCGATGATTGGGATCAAGCACTTGTTGACTTCTTAGTCAAGACCTTTGCTGCTAAAAATGGCGTTGATCTAGCAAAAGATAAAATGGCGATGCAGCGTGTAAGAGAAGCAGCTGAAAAAGCCAAGATTGAACTCTCTTCATCACAACAGACCTCAATCAATCTTCCATACATCACAGTTGATGCTGAGAAGAATCCACTATTCCTTGATGAAACAATTACTAGGGCGCAGTTCCAAGCGATGACTGCAGATCTCCTTGATCGTTGCCGTCGCCCATTCCAATCAGTACTCAAAGATGCCGGCATTCCAATTGCCAATATTCATCATGTAGTACTAGTTGGTGGTTCAACCCGTATGCCTGCTGTAGTGGATCTAGTCAAAGAACTAACTGGCGGGAAAGAGCCAAATAAAGGGGTAAACCCCGATGAAGTTGTAGCTGTTGGCGCAAGCCTTCAAGCCGGTGTTATTAAAGGTGAAGTTAAAGATGTTCTCCTTCTTGATGTAACTCCACTCTCACTTGGTATTGAAACCAAAGGTGGGATTATGACCAAATTAATTGAACGCAATACCACAATTCCAACTAAGCGCTCAGAGATCTTTACTACCGCTGATGATAATCAGCCAGCAGTTCAGATTCAGGTATTCCAAGGCGAGCGCGAGATGGCTGCTTATAACAAGCGCCTGGGAATGTTTGAGTTAACTGGTATTGCTCCAGCTCCACGCGGAATCCCACAAGTTGAAGTTACATTCGATATCGATGCTAACGGCATTGTCCATGTCTCTGCAAAAGATCTTGGAACTGGAAAAGCACAGAGCATGACAATCTCTGGTGGCTCAGCACTTCCAAAAGATGAGATTGAGCGGATGATGAAGGATGCTGAATCACATGCTGATGAAGATAAGCAGCGTCGTGATGAAGCAGAGACTCGCAACACTGGAGACTCTCTGGTCTATCAGACTGAGAAATTCTTAAAAGATAATGCTGAGAAACTAAATGAAGGCGAAGCTGCAACTAAGAAGGTTGAAGTAGAGAGCGCTATGGCAGAGCTAAAGAAACTTCTTGAAGGTGCAGATTACGCAAGCATCAAGAGCGCAACTACCAAGCTATCTGAAGTAAGCCAGCAATTAGGAGCTGCTTTATATGCTGCTAATGCATCGAGCGCCGAAGCACCAAAAGGTGATGATGGCGTCGAAGATGCTGAGATCATTGATGAAAGTAAGTAATGAGCGAAGAGGAAAAGAGTGAAGAAGTAATATCAGAGGAGGCAGTAACTGAGGTCATTGACCCAGTTACTGCCTTAACTGATGACCTTCAAAGGCTCCAAGCTGAGTTTGCCAACTATCGCAAGAGAGTTGAACGCGATAGGACCCTGGCGAGCGAGGTAGCAATTTCTAGCGTCCTACTTGAATTTTTAGCCATTCTTGATGATCTAGACCGGGCTGAATCCCATGGTGAGTTAAGCGGGGGATTTAAGGCGATTGCAGAGCAGATAACTACTACTACCGCAAAACTTGGCTTAGAAAAGTACGGCAGCTCTCCAGAGACTTTTGATCCAAATATTCATGAGGCCTTGCTTCATGAAACATCTGATGAAGTTAAAGAAACAATGGTTACCAAAATCTTGCAGCCAGGATATAAATATAAAGAGCGAGTCTTAAGGCCTGCTCGCGTAGTGGTCACAGATCCGGCCTAACAATGGCAGCTAAAGATCTCTACGAAAAGGATTATTACGCCATCCTTGGCGTTGATAAGAAAGCTGATGCTGCCACAATAAAAAAAACATATCGCAGCCTAGCTCGCGAACTCCACCCAGATAAAACTAAGGGAGATAAGAAGCTAGAAGATCGCTTTAAGGAAGTTAGTGAAGCTTATGAAATCTTAAGTGATGTTAAAAAGCGCAGCGAATACGATCAAGCGCGCCAAGCATTTCAATCGGGAGCTTATAGAGCGGGCCAACAGCCCTCGGGCGACTTTAGTGATTTATTCAGTGGCGGCGGAGATATTTTCTCGCAGCTGTTTACTGGAAGACGAGGGCCACGAAAAGGACAAGATATTGAAACAGAAATTTCAATTTCGTTTCGAGATGCCTTATTTGGTAAAGAGGTAGATCTACGTTTATCTGGGCAATCAAGTGCAGGAAGCACAATCACCGTTCGAATTCCTGCAGGAGTTAGCGATGGTTCAAAAGTTCGCGTTAAAGGTCGCGGCGGTCCAGGAGAGGCGGGCCCTGGAGATTTGTTTGTATTAGTAAATGTCATCCCTCACCCAGTCTTTACTCGCAAGGCAGAGAACCTTCACATCAGCGTTCCAGTCTCCTTTACAGAAGCAGCGTTAGGCGCTGATATTTCAGTACCCACAATTGAAGGCGATGAAGTAAAGCTTCGCCTCGCAGCCGGTACTCAAAATGGGAAAACTCTGCGTGTAAAAGGGCGCGGAGTTAAGAAGGGCATAAATGCAGGGGATTTGTTAGTCACAATTGAGGTTCAAGTCCCACAGCGAATTGATGGCAAGGCCAAGAAAGCTCTCGAGGATTTTGCAGCAGCTACCAAGGGTGAAGATCTTCGTTCTGAATTTATGCAACGAGCTAAAGCATGAACAGAGATGAAGGCGATGAAGAGCTAGCGCTCTATGTCATTTCAGTTGCGGCAGAACTATCTGGTTTACACCCGCAAACACTGCGTCAATATGATCGCATAGGATTAGTTTCACCATCGCGCGCTCAGGGTCGAGGTCGTCGATACTCACTGCGAGATATAGCGCTTCTACGAAATGTTTCTCGTATGGTTAGTGAAGGCATAAATTTAGCTGGAATAAAGAAAATCATTGAACTGGAATCAGCAATGTCAAATATGGCAATTGAAGTTGCAAAACTTAGAATTGAAGTTGATTCACTCTTAGAGTCAAATCCTGAGAAAGCTTTGGTAGCTAGGCGGCGCACCGATTTGATTATTTACAATTCCCAGAAGAGCCTTTAGGTTTAACTCATGAGCGCTCGGGAAAAACTCAAAGAAGAGATACTTAAAAAAGCAGTTGTTCATGGAAAAGTAATTCTGTCTTCAGGTAAGGAGGCAGATTACTATGTGGATCTGCGAAGAGTAACCCTTGATTCGATTGCTGCACCGCTAGTTGGTGAGGTTATGCTTGAGCTAACCAAAGATTTAGATTTTGAAGCAGTAGGTGGATTGACTCTTGGCGCAGACCCAGTTGCAACTGCAATGATGCATGTAGCGGCCCAAAAAGGGCGAAAAATAGATGCTTTTGTGGTGAGAAAGGCTGAAAAGGCGCATGGTCTCCAAAGGCGCATTGAGGGCCCAGATGTTGAAGGGAAACTGGTGCTGGCAGTCGAAGACACTTCAACTACTGGAGGATCAGTGCTAACGGCAGTAGATGCACTGAAAGAAGCCGGCGCAATTGTTGTAGGTGTAGCAGTAATTGTCGAACGAGGAGCCAAAGAAAAAGTTGAATCGGCAGGTTTAAAATATTTAGCCGCTTACCAACTCAGCGATCTTGGTCTGTAGAATTTTTTCTCTTTTTATCTTTTAAAAATTCAATTGCAATCGGGGCAAGACTTAAAACGATAATTAAAGCAACAATTGGTAAGAGATACTTATCAACTGAGCCCTCTAGACGCTCTCCTAGCAAGTAGCCAGCAGAAATTAGGCTCACGGTCCAGATATAACTACCAATAATATTCCAGATGAAAAATTTCTTTGCTGGAATACCGATAATTCCGCAGAGAGGATTAATCAAAGTTCGCACAAATGGAATAAAGTGCGAGAGAATCAAGGCTTTACCTAAACCATATTTCATCAACCAATGCTCAGTAGTAGCAACTCTTTCTTGATTGAAAAATCTAGAATTGGGACGATCAAAAAACGGCCTTCCATACTTTGCTCCTAGCCAGTGGCCACATTGAGAACCAACTGTTGCAGCAATTGGAGCCCAAATAAGTAATTGCGTGTAACTAAGTTGATTGCCAAATATTTCTTTTGCTGTTCCTGATGCCGCGATTCCTGCCACAAAAAGAAGGGAGTCTCCGGGAAGAAGTAGGCCAACTAAGAGTCCAGTTTCAATAAATAGAGTTGCCAGAACCCCAAGGGTTCCAAGGGTGGCAACAATCTCCTTGGCATCTAAGGGATTCACAGCCTCACCCTAAGGGCTGATTTTGCGCCTTCTCCTTATTTATTAGTCCCCAACCACGCTCAAATTAGGTTTAGCAGGGGGTTTTGCGCCTAAACTGCGCTCCATTGTGCTCAGCGCCGACACAGGTGGCGCTGACCTGAGCAATCCAACGGAGTAAATATGAGAGCCCTTTCAGCGGCCAACTCACTCGTGCAAGTCACGGGTAGCAATCTCAATCTTGTCTATCTAGTTCTAGGTGTTTCTCTAGTAGCTCTAGCTATCGCCTGGGCGCTTCGCTCACAGGTGTTAGCAGCATCTGCTGGAACGCCAAAGATGCAAGAGATCGCAGCAGCGGTGCAAGAAGGAGCTGCGGCATATCTAGCCCGTCAATTTAAAACTCTCTCCTACTTTGTAGTTATCGTCTTTTTACTTCTCTTTGCATTGCCAGGAGATATGGATGTAAAGATCGGTAGATCAATATTCTTCCTAATTGGAGCAGCATTTTCTGCCACTGTGGGATATCAGGGAATGTGGCTTGCTGTTAGAGCAAATGTCAGAGTTGCAGAGGCAGCTCGTCAAGGCTCTGCTGTTAATGCCGTGCAGATTGCATTTAGAACTGGCGGAGTTGTTGGAATGCTAACTGTTGGTCTTGGACTATTTGGTGCATCACTTGTTGTTGTTCTCTATCAGGCAGATGCGCCCTCGGTTCTAGAAGGATTTGGATTTGGCGCTGCGATGCTTGCGATGTTTATGCGCGTTGGCGGCGGAATCTTTACTAAGGCTGCTGATGTTGGAGCTGACCTAGTTGGTAAAGTTGAAAAGAATATTCCAGAAGATGATCCTAGAAATGCTGCAACGATTGCAGATAACGTTGGAGATAACGTTGGAGATTGCGCCGGTATGGCTGCAGATCTCTTTGAATCATATGCAGTGACGCTAGTTGCAGCTTTGATTCTTGGTAAAGCTGGCTTTGGAGATATGGGGCTTGTTTATCCTCTAATCGTTCCAGCCATTGGAATCTTGACTGCAATCCTTGGAATCTTCCTAACTCGCTTGCGTACTTCAGATAAGAGCGCGATGAGCGCAATTAATCGCTCCTTCTATCTATCAGCAATAATTTCAGCAGCCCTTGTCGGCCTTGCTACATATACCTATTTACCAAGCACTTTTGCAGCTCTCTCTGGACTTGATGCCACATTCCAATCTGAGGTATCTATTAATCCTAGAACCTTTGCATTTGGCGCAGTGGTTATTGGAATTGTTTTAGCTGCTGCAATCCAGATGCTAACTGGCTTTTTTACTGAAGTTGGTAAGCGCCCAGTAAATGATGTAGCAGCATCCTCACAAACTGGAGCTGCAACTGTAATTCTTGCTGGCGTTTCTGTTGGTTTTGAATCAGCAGTTTATTCAGCGCTATTAATTGCCGCCGGTGTCTTTGGCGCATATCTATTAGGCGGCGGAGTAATTGTTCTCTCACTATTTGCTGTCGCACTAGCTGGTTGCGGGCTTCTAACTACCGTAGGCGTAATTGTGGCGATGGATACCTTTGGACCAATTTCAGATAATGCTCAAGGCATTGCTGAGATGAGTGGTGATGTAAAGGGTGAAGGCGCAAAGATTCTTACCTCACTTGATGCTGTTGGTAATACCACAAAAGCAATTACTAAAGGAATTGCAATTGCAACTGCTGTTCTAGCAGCAACTGCTCTATTTGGAGCATTTACTGATGCGATTAAGACTGCGGTCAAAGAGGCAGTTGGAAACGCTACAGGTCTTGCATCTCAGTACAGCGGAGTTCTAGATGTTGCAGATCCAAGAAACCTAGTTGGATTAATCATTGGTGCATCTGTGGTATTTCTCTTCTCAGGTCTTGCTGTTAATGCAGTATCAAGAGCTGCGGGCGCAGTTGTTATGGAAGTTAGAAATCAATTCAAGATTCATCCAGGAATTATGAAGGGGACAGAGAAACCAGATTATGCTCGAGTAGTTGATATCTGTACTCGTGACTCCTTACGTGAACTTGCAACCCCAGGTCTTCTTGCAGTCTTTGCCCCAATTGCCGTTGGTTTTGGCCTAGGTGTAGGCGCTCTTGGAGCTTATTTAGCAGGCTCAATTGGCACCGGAACTCTTATGGCTGTCTTCCTAGCTAACTCTGGTGGAGCATGGGATAACGCTAAGAAGATGGTTGAAGATGGTAACTATGGCGGTAAGGGCTCTGATGCTCACGCTGCAACTGTTATTGGAGATACTGTCGGTGATCCATTTAAAGATACTGCAGGCCCTGCCATTAACCCACTTATCAAAGTGATGAACTTAGTTGGGCTTTTAATAACTCCGGCCATTGTCGCATTTGCTCTAGAGGGCAATGAGAGAAATAGCCAGATAATTGCAGCTGTAGCAACGGCAATTATCATTGCGGCACTAATTCGTAGCCGTCGCTCCTCTACCTTGATTGGCTAGCGCTTGGCAAAAAACTTAAAGAAGCTGGTGATAGTTGAATCACCGGCAAAGGCTAGAAAGATTGGTGGGTATCTCGGCGATGAATACATCGTCGAGGCCTCCATCGGCCATATCCGCGATCTGCCGCAGCGCGCTGCAGATATCCCTAAAGAGGTCAAGAAATTTGCTTGGTCTCGAGAGGGCGTTGATATTGAAAATGGCTTTGCCCCGCTATATGTAATTAATCCTGATAAGAGAGCAAAGGTTGCCGAGCTAAAAGAGCTACTCAAGGAATCAGATGAGTTAATCCTTGCAACTGATGAAGACCGCGAGGGTGAGGCAATTGCTTGGCACTTAATGGAGATATTAAAACCAAAGGTTCCAGTAAAGCGAATGGTCTTTAATGAAATTACTAAAGAAGCAATTTTAAAGGCAGTAAATGAAACTCGTGATATCGATGAGCGTTTAGTTGATGCACAAGAAACCAGGCGAGTATTAGATAGGCTTTTTGGATATCGCCTCTCCCCAGTTCTTTGGAAGAAAGTGATGCCAAGAATCTCAGCAGGGCGAGTCCAATCAGTTGCTACAAGGCTAATTGTTGAAAAAGAGCGCGAGAGAATGGCTTTTATCACCTCGTCCTGGTGGGATTTAACGGCGCAAACTGATCAGAACTTCACAGCGCGGCTAATTTCTGTTGATGATAAGCGCCTTGCAACAACTAATGATTTTGATTCAAATGGTGCCTTAAAAGAAAAGAACGCATCTAGCATTCTCCTTCTTGATCAAGGCGCTGCTCAAAAATTAACAACCTCACTTGAAGGCAAGAAGCTAACAGTTAAATCAATTGAAGATTCACCAAGGACAGAGAGACCAAAGCCTCCCTTTACTACCTCCACAATGCAGCAAGATGCTGGATCTCGCCTTGGGTGGGGAGCGCAATTAACAATGCGAATTGCGCAGAGCCTCTATGAAGGTGGTTTTATCACCTATATGCGAACTGACTCTGTCAATCTTTCACAGACTGCAATTAGCGCTGCGCGAAGCGCTGCGCAATCTCTCTATGGCAAAGACCATATTCCAGAGAGTCCAAGATTTTATGAAGGCAAAACCAAGAATGCTCAAGAAGCTCATGAAGCAATTCGTCCTGCGGGAGATTCTTTTAAGACGCCGGGTGAGCTTGCGCCTGAATTAACTCGTGATCAATTAGCTCTATATGATCTAATTTGGAAACGCACTGTAGCATCACAGATGGCTGATGCTAAAAAAATGCAAGCCAGAGTTGATTTTGATGTAACAACCTCTGATGGAAAAGATTGCATCTTTAGAGCCAATGGCAGCGTCATTACATTTCCAGGCTTTCTTGCAGCTTATGAAGATGTAAGTGATGAAAAGAGCGATGAAGACAGTGATAGACGCCTTCCACCAATGAAAATTGGGCAAGATGTTGTTGCTACTAAGTTCTTATGTGAGGGCCATGAAACTAAGCCGCCAGCTCGTTATACCGAACCAACTCTGGTTAAAAAGCTAGAAGAGCTCGGTATTGGGCGGCCATCAACCTTTGCCTCCATTATTCAAACTATCCAAGATCGCGGCTATGTAGTTAAAAGAGGAAGAGCCCTAGTACCCACATTTCTTGCGTTTTCAGTAACTGGCCTGCTTGAGCAGCACTTTGCAAAGTTAGTTGATTATGAGTTCACCGCCTCTATGGAGGAAGACTTAGACCGAATCGCAAACGGCGAGGAGGACAGACTTAATTGGTTAACTAAATTCTTCTTTGGCCATGATGGCCAACCTGGTCTGCAAGATTTAGCAGCAGATCTCGGCGCAATTGATGCCCAACAAATTAACACCATGAAGATGGGCGAGAATATTGAGATACGCGTTGGCAGATATGGCGCATATCTTCAAGAAGGCATTGGCGATGATCGAAAGTTTGCCAATATCCCTGAAGGCTTAGCCCCTGATGAATTAACTTTAGAAAAAGCTATTGAGCTATTAGCAGCTCCATCTGGCGAGAGGGAACTTGGCCTTGATCCAAGTACTGGCCTTCAAGTAATTGCAAAATCTGGAAGATTTGGCCCTTATATAACCGAGGTATTTCCTGAAGTAGTTAGCGAAGATGGAAAGAAACCGAGAAAGAAAAAGGATGCGCCAACGCCAAAGACGGCATCACTTCTTTCAACTATGACGCTAGATACGATAACTATTGATGATGCGCTAAAACTTCTTTCACTGCCACGCTCTCTTGGAGTTGATAGCGAAACTGGCGAGGAGATAACGGTTCAAAATGGACGATATGGCCCATATTTAAAACGGGGAACAGATTCAAGAACTCTAACCTCTGAAGATGAGTTGTTTTCAATTGATTTAGAGCAAGCAAAAGATATTTATAAACAACCTAAAGTCAGGCGTCGCGGGGTTGCTAAACCGCCACTAAAAGAGCTTGGGGTAGATCCTGAAACTAAGAAAGCGATTATTATCAAAGATGGTCGCTTCGGAATGTATGTAACCGATGGCGAGAGTAATGCCACGCTGCGACGCGGCGATACTGTTGAAGCTATGACAATTGAGCGAGCGCTAGAACTCTTAGCTGGTCGTAGAGCTTGGGAAATTGAAAATGGTGGAGTAAAGAAGAAGACAAAACGTGCAAAAAAGAGCGCCCCTACTCTTACCGAAAAGACCCTTAAAGGCGCTGGGGCTAAGCGTAAGGCGAAGAAATCAGCAAGCGGTAAGTCGAAAAAAGATAAGTAATAGGCTTTATCTATGGGCAACTCAATTCCAGACCCACTTTCATCATCGGTTGGCATACGCAATAGCGTTATGACTATTCCTGGCTTTAGAAAGCTCTGGAATGCGATGGCTTTCTCCTCGTTTGGAGATTGGCTTGGACTACTTGCTACCACTGCCTTGGCTCAACAATTAGCAGAAGGAGATTATGCAAAGGCAAACTTTGCTATCGCTGGAGTATTTATTGCTCGCCTTCTTCCTTCAGTAATCCTAGGGCCACTTGCTGGAGTTATTGCTGACAAATTTGATCGCAAGAAAGTAATGGTAATTGGAGATATCTTGCGAGCTCTTCTCTTTATATCAATACCGATTGTTGGTAATTACTTCTGGCTCTATACCGCAACAGTGCTAATTGAGTGCGTTACTCTCTTTTGGAGCCCTGCTAAAGATGCCACGGTGCCAAATTTAATTCCTAAAAATAAATTAGAGAGCGCCAATCAGATGACGCTTCTAGCATCTTATGGAAGCGCCCCTTTTGCAGCTATTACCTTTACTCTGCTAACTCTCTTCATAACAGGAATTAGCGCAGCTTTTAATCTTGGCTCTAATTCAGCTGTTGACCTAGCTCTATTGATCAATGCTTTATCTTTTCTCTTTAGCGCATGGACTATAAGCCAGATGGATATCCCTAAAGAACACCTAAATAAAGGTGATCTCTCAACCTCTATTTTTGCCTCACTACTTGATGGGGGAAAGTTTTTATCATCTTCTAAAGTAATTAGAGGTTTGATATTTGGTCTTCTTGGCGCCTTTATCGCAGCGGGCGCTGTTATTGGGCTTGCTCGGACATTTGTTGGTGATCTCGCAGGTGGTGATGCGGCCTATGGAATTCTCTTTAGCGCAGTCTTTACTGGCCTTGCTATTGGTATTGCTCTTGGGCCAAAGATTTTTTCGCAATTCTCAAGACGCCGACTCTTTGGCGCTGCGTTATGCGTTGCTGGGTTTCTTCTAGTCGTTCTCTCCTTACTACAAAACCTTGTTCTAGCTCTATTGGTTGTGGTTCTCCTAGGGATCTTCTCAGGAGTCTCTTGGGTTACTGGCTTCACCATGCTTGGTATGGAGGTTTCAGATGAGCTGCGCGGGAGAGTCTTTGCCTTTGCGCAATCGTTAGTGCGCATCTCACTTGTGGGAGTTCTTGCCATCTCACCTCTAATAGCTGCTGCTATTGGTGAACATGATTTTAAATTTGGTGAAGTCGAACTAACTTATAACGGAGCAGCATTTACCATGCTTGGCGGCGGAATTATTGCCATGATCGTTGGTGTTGCCTCCTACCAGCAGATGAAGGATCGCCCTGGCGTATCTTTCTGGAGCGATGTATTAAATGCATTAAGAGGCGAACTTGGCGGGATTACTCAACCAAATGTTGAAGGGCTATTTATCTCATTTGAAGGCGGGGAGGGATCTGGTAAATCAACTCAAGCAAAACTACTTAAAGAGTGGTTTGAAAATGAAGGCAAATCTGTAATTTTAAGTAGAGAGCCAGGGGGAACAGAGTTAGGGAAAGGATTGCGAAAGATCCTTCTTGATAATGCCACCGGAGATATCTCCCCAAGATCAGAAGCTCTCCTCTATGCAGCAGATCGGGCCCATCATGTCTACTCGCTAATCCGTCCAGCTCTAGAGCGTGGAGATGTTGTCATCACCGACCGATACTTTGACTCCTCTATCGCCTATCAGGGAGCTGGTCGTATTTTGTCGCCTAATGAAGTAGCTCGAATTAATCGTTGGGCCACAGAGTCACTTTTTCCAACTTTAACTATTATTTTAGATCAACCTGCAGATATTGGTTTAT
>Ga0255201_1000210_pt1 | contig 11627 bp, 13 predicted proteins | sample Miss_Atlam_RepC__2_FD_189948 | JGI IMG/M metagenome (GOLD analysis project Ga0255201, IMG submission 189948) | Freshwater microbial communities from Mississippi River, Louisiana, United States - Miss_Atlam_RepC_8h | ecosystem: Environmental > Aquatic > Freshwater > River | place: USA: Louisiana...
CAGCAAACCAACAACAACCGCTGCGGCTGAAGTCGAAATCGTTCCTTCTCTTGAAGACACGGCTTCCGAGGTGACTGAAGTTGAGAGTGGAGAGTTGAGGGTTGAGAGACCCGAGGCCGAAGCTCCCCAAACTGACGAGCCTGCGGAAGAGGATGGCGAAGCAAGCGAGCCCGAGGAGGAGGTAGTCGAGGGACTGCCCCGCCGGGTGCGCAAGCGGATTGACACGCTGACGGCGCGCAACAAGGCGCTGGAAGCGAAACTGGCCGAGCTGGCGGCGAAGCAGCCGCAAGCCACGGCCGAGGTGCAAAGCCAAGGCCAGAGCGCCCCGGTAATGCTGCCGAATCAAAACCCGCTGCATCAGGTTGTGGACCTGCGGCAGTTGGCGGCGATGGAGCAGCAGGCGGACAGCGCGTTGGACGTGGTGGACAACCTGCTCCTGGACTTGGAGGACAACCCCGAGGCGGTGGAGCGTCAACTGCAAGCGCGCAAGGTGGAACTCAAAGGCCCGGATGGCCAGCCCGATTACAGCGTGAACCGCATGAAGCGGCACCTGCTGGAAATCAGGCGGGACGCCACCACAGTGATACGCAGTGCGCCCAAGCAACGGCAGTCGCTCTTGGAAGAGCAGCAGGCCAGTGCAGCAGCCGCAGCGGATTTCCCCTGGCTTGCTAATGCGGAGTCGGAAGAGCGCCGGCACTTCGACCAGGTGGTCAAAGGCCCTCGCGCCCAACTGATTCGCTCGCTCGGGCCGGACCATCAATACCTCGCGGCAGTGTTTGCCGAGGGTTTGAAAGTCCTGCACGCCCGCAAGGGTGCCAAGGCCAAGGCGGTGGAGGTGGAGCGCAAAGCGCCCCCGCTCCCGCCCCGCAGCCCCGGCAAGCCCGCCGCCAAGGCCCAGCCCCAGCCGGGAGCCGCCGCCCGCAGCCGTGTGTTCGAGAGTGGGAGCGAGGCCGACCTCGCCGCCGCACTACCGAGGGACATTTAAGCCCTCTGAAAGCAGAACCAAGTTATGTCGCAGACCCTTGTCAACGCGGTGACGACCAAGAAGGAGGATTATTCCGACCTGCTGGCCATTGCCGACTATCGTGGAACTCCGTTCTCCTCAATGGTGAACAAGTCCAAAGCCCCGACCAACCCGCGCTTCGACTGGACCGTGGATTCTTACAGCGCGCCGACAACCGATGGCGTCGTGGATGGCCGCGATGTCACGGATTACGATGACCAGTTCGCCAATCGCGCGAAGCTGTTCAACTACGTCCAGAAAGTCTGGCGCAACCCGAAGGTGTCCGGCATGACGCAGGACATCACGGACATGCCCGGGGCGACCAACCCCATTCAGGCGGCCGTCGCCAAGGCGCTCATCGAAATCAAGCGCGATGTTGAGGCGACCTGCCTCTCGTCCAACGACGGCCAGGTGGATGATGGCGCGGTCCCCTACAAGACCGCCGGGCTTGGAACCATTATCAGCACCGCCGGCGGCACGGTGGTCACGATTCCCTCGGCTTACCGCCCGGCTTCCGCGCAAATCATCACCACGGCCACTGCCTCACTCGATGAAGACACGGACCTTCAGGGCATCCTGACGGCCATCTTCGATGCCGTGGGTGGCATGGGCATGAACTACACGCTCCTGTGCGGCTCGGTGCTGCGCCGGCGCGTCACGGCCATGACTCGCACCAATGTCAGCGCCTCGGCCAACTCCGCCACCCGCGTGCGCGCCTTCAACCAGAGCGCCGTGAGCGCCACGGTGGAAAGCTCCACGACCACGTTCCGGGGTGACTTCGGCGAGATTAACGTCGTCGCCTCCTCGTGGATTGGCCTGAGTGGTTCCACGGTGGACACCGACCGGGGCTACGTGCTGGACATGGACAAACTCCATCTCCGCTACAACGAGCGGCCCACGGTGAACCCGCTGCCCGACCTTGGCGGCGGCCCGCGCCGCAACGTGACCTGCACCTTCGGACTCCAGTTCGATAACCCCAAGGGCCTCGGCAAGTTCCAGCCCTAATCCCCTGAAAACCGCAACGCAGTAACACACAGACACTATGGTTATCAAGCCTCTCAGCTACGAAGAGCGCATCACGTTTGGCTGCTCGCACGCCATCACCGTGGCCTACACGGACACCACCAACTCCACCCTCATCGCTCTGCCGGTTGGAACGGTGATTAACCGAGTGGTCGTTTCGGTGACTACCAACTGGAACTCCGGCACCAGCGCCGCGCTCTCGGTGGGGGACACCGCCAGCGCCACGCAGTTCATCAACGCGGTGAACCTGCTCGCGGCCGGCTCCGAGTTTTACCTGGCGGCGGCCAGCACCAACAAGGTGCAGACCAGCGCGAGCCAATACCTCGTCGTCACCCTCGCGGTGGCCGGCACCGCCGCCACGGCGGGCGCGCTGACCATCGGCGTGAACATCGTGGACACGACCCAGCTCCCGACCTAATCGGCAGCCCTCACGGGCGCGGCGGCGAGTCATTCGCCTTTCTCCCGCCGCGCCCCTTTCGCAGTTCAAAGGTGAAGGTTGGAGAGCTGAAAGCCCATGCACGTCGCTGTCAAATCACCGGAGCTGGATGGAGAGCAACTGTTTCGCCTCGTGCGCGACTTGATGCAGGACCAGATGTTCCGCGAACTCAAGGACGCCAAGGCGCGGCAGCTACACATCCAGAAGAAGCTGGGCATGGACCGCCGGGCCGTCGCCGGCCTGGGCGAAGTCACCAGCGAACTCGACCCCTTCCTCGCGCAGCTCGTGCTGGAAGCCACCAAGGACGCCGACGGCACCAAGCACCCCGAAGTCTTCCAAGACCCCGTGCTGCACCGCGTGCTCGAAGCCGAGGGCATCCAGATGCGCGTGAAGTGCGGCGGGACGACCACGGCGCGGGTGGGCTTCACGCCGGGCTTGGATTACGCCTACCAAGCGAGAGAAGATAGAGGGGAGAAGATAGAGGAGAGCCGGAAGATTCGCTTCCGCAAGACCTACGCGCTGCTGCTGGCTTTCAGCTTTCAGCTTTCAGCTTTCAGCCTGCTCGCGTGAGAACGGTCAACTACAGCGAAGTCCTGCAACTGCTCTCCGAGCTGGCCGGGATTCCGTATGCCGGCCTTCCCACCGCCACCGCGCTGACGTATCGCGGGGCCATCTCCCGGTGGTTCCGTAAGGCGTGGGAAGTGGAGTATTGGCCAGAGCTGACGCGCTGCGACCAGCGTTACTACCGCGCCGCGTGGGCGGCGGGCACCACTTACGCCGCCGGCACCGAGGTCTTCTTCAAGGGCAACGGCGCGACGAGCCAGAGCTATTTCCAAAGCCTGCGGTCTGGGATGCCGCTCACAGTCACCAGCCTGACCCGCACCGGCACCACGGCGCTGGCGGTGACATCCGGGCTGCATGGGCTGGTGACGGGGGATTGGGTGACGATCACCGGCGCGACTCCTGCCGGCTACAACCTCACGGCGCAAATCACCTACTTCGCGGGCAACGCCTTCAACTACACACTGGCGTCCGACCCCGGAGCCAGCGGCAGCGGGACCATTCGCTGCTCGCCCAATCCGGAATCCAGCACCGGCACGACTTGCGTGGGCTGGTGGTATCCCTGCCAGTCCAGCTACTCGGGCAGCGTCTGGGCGCTGGCGACGGCTTACGTGGCCGGGGACGTGGTGTATTACCCCGTCAACGACACCTACTACGCCTGCCACACGGCCAGCACGGGCAACCTCCCCACGGACACCAGCTACTTTGGCGCGCTGACCGTCTTCGACAAGTATGTGGGCTACACGCAGACCGGCTTCACCGCTATTGGCGACGTGCGGGATGTCTATACCAAGAACCCGCGCGTGCTGAAGACCTACGCCACGCCGGACTGGACCCTGACGCAGAACGGCGTGCAGGTGCCCAACGGGCCGAACGTCGTGTGGGTGGAGTATCGCACCCGCTTTGCGCCGCTCATCGGCAGCGACTGGGCCAGCGGCACGAGCTACGCCGCGGGCGACCAGGTGCTCTACAACTCCAGCGGCAGCATCAAGAACTTCTACACCTGCATTCAAGCCACCAGCAGCGTGGCCCCCAGCAATACGGCCTACTGGACCATTGTTGAAATCCCCTACCTCTTCCAGCCCTACCTGGTCCACGGCGCGTTTGCCGACGTGCTGCGCATGGATGGCCAGATGGACAAGGCATTCCAGCAGGAGAAGCTCGCCGAGGAGTATCTGGAAATCGAGGCCGCCAAGCTCTTCAACCTGCAACCCCAACAGAACCGGATGGACATGTCCGCCGCCTACTGATTTATGAACCCGAGCAGCATCCCCTACTCCAACAAGACGAGCACCACGACCGCCGCCGCCGCGTCGCTCCTCGTCACGCCCAGCACGACCACCAACCAGCACCTGCGCTGCTTCGACATCGTGGGCTACAACAACGGCGCGGACCAATACATCCAGGTGCATGACTCCGCCGCCGCCGCCGCCGAGGGCGCGGTGCCGCTCGCCGTGCTGCTGGCTCCGGCCGGCTACCAGTTTAGCTGGTCGTGGACGGCGGGGCGGCTCTTCGCCAACGGCATCTACGTCTGCAACTCCTCCACGGACGTGACCAAGACCATCGGCAGCGCGGACTGCCTGTTCGACATCAACTACCGGGGCTAAACTATGAAACGCATCCACTATCTTCTGTTGGGACTGCTGGTGTCACTCACCATCGCCGCCGTGTCGCCATCCTCGCCGCCCACGCGCATTATCGCGGGCAGCGGGGTGACGGTGGTGACAAACTCGGCGGCGTCCTTCACCATCAGTGCCAGCGGCGGCGTCGGCACGTCCAACGGCTTCGCCACAAACCTGTCCGTCTATTCCAGCGGCGGCACGAACTACTCGTGGCGTGCCTATGGCACCAACAATTCGACCGAGGTGTTTGTGGACAAGGATGCGCTGCTCAACGTGCAGAAGGTGAAGACGGCCACGGCATCCTGGCTCACGCCGGTGGTTTATGGCGCGTCATCCACCTACGGCCTCGGCTTCAGCAGCGGCTCTCTCAACATCATCGCCAACTCCCAGGAGGTGGCGGCGGGCCTTTATAGCAACCTGGACGCGGCGGGCAATGTGGGTTTTCTTGCCGCAACTCACATGCTGTTGAGCGGGTCATCGAGCGCGCCCAGCGGAACTGGCCCATCCGGCGGCGCAGTCATCCAGTGGATCGCTCCGGGCGTGACTGGCTTCAAGTATTCCACGGCCGTTCAGGCGGTGCGGGTCTATAACTCAGGGACCACCTACCTGAACCTCACCAACGGGATGGTGGTGTTTCCGCAGATCACGACGCCCGCGAACCCGGCGGCCAACTACGCGCAGATTTACGCCAAGGATGTGGCGGGGACGGCGGAGGTGTTCGTCATGGACGAGGCCGGAAACGAGACGCAGATCAGTCCCCACGCACGGGCCTCATCCCCAGCCCCGGCCAGCGTGGACGCGGGCCTCAGGACGCCGATTGTCATCCACCACCGCAATGTTTACACCGGCGAGGAGGAGTGGCTGCACCTTTCCGCGATGGCGCGTAAGCTGGAGCAGATCACCGGCGAGAAGTTTGTCTGGAGCCGCGCTGTCCCACGCGGGGAGCAGCGCGACTGGGAAGCCGACCAAGAGGCGCAACAACAGCTTTACGACCGTGAGCGTGCCGCTGAACTCGCTACTTTGATAAAGTGGCAAGGCAATCCCGAATCTAGTCGTGGTGTCGCGCCAACCGTTCGGCCCGCCCGGCAGGTCAAGAAGCCCCGCCCCGACTTTCTCAAGACTAGCCCATGACGCACCTGCGCGAACACCTGCAAGACGCGCCGCCCTGGTGGATTGCCACCGCGAACCTCGGGGTGTTCGGTGTGACACTCACCGAGATTGAGATGGGCCTGAAAATTGTGCTGCTGCTGCTGACGTGTGTGCTGACCACCATGACCATCGGCATCAAGTGGAGAAACCGCAACCGCAGAGAGAAAGACTGAACATGAACAAGACCCAAGTGCTCGGCATCGTGCGCCACGTCCTCACCTTCGGGGCTGGCTTCCTCATCGCCAAGGGCAAGCTGGAGCCGGGCGCGGCGGAGTCGCTTATTGGCGGCCTGCTCACCGTCATTGGCGGTGTGTGGTCCATCATCAGCCCCGAGAAGAAGGATGCTTGAAATCACCACCGCCATCCTCGGCCTGCTGACTGTGGTGGTCGGGGCCGTGGTGAAATTCTGGAAACCCAAACGTGAACCGACGCTTCTGGACCGGCTGGCTGACGTGGACCGCGAACTGGCGGAGCAAGATGCTGCTGCTGTCAATGCTCGCGTTGAGTCTCGGCTGCGGCTGCTTAACCCGAAGGGTGGTGGTGATTCCGGCCGACCGCCAAGTGCTGCCGGTGAGCGCCGGGAAAGCCTTCCTCCCGCCGGTCAATGGGTGGTTCGTCCCGGGGGCGCGGATGCAGGAAATGATCCACGCGCTGGAGCGAAAGGCTGAGCCATGAATGCCGAACAGGTCAAAACGGTGATGAATGCGGCGGGCGCGGTGCCCATGTTTCTGGAGTTCGTGCTGGACCGGGAGTATGCCTGCCCGGACGAGGATTATATCCGTGGCGACTTCGCCAAGTGGTTCTGGGCCGAGCAATACCGGCGCGGCGTGGCGGTGTGGCGACCGGAGGCCAACGACTGCGACAACTTCAGCGTGCGGGCCTTTGCCGACATGAGCCTGGCGCATTCGCTCACGTCGCCGGGCAGCAACAAGGGGCTGGCCTTTGGCTTGTTCTTCTACCAGCCCGACGGGTCCAAGGAATATCACGCCATCTGCTTTGCCATCGTGAAAGCACCGGATGGGAATTACCGCGTGGTGTTCTTCGAGCCGCAGCCGCAGGCGGACACGTTCGGCCTCCTGCAACTCACTCAAACCGAAATCACCTCATGCGTCGGATACTTGCTTTGCTGACCGTGCTGGTGGCGCTGGGCGTCACCGGCTGCCAGACCACCCCGCCCACGCCGGCCCCGCCGCCGATGCGTTACTCGGAACCGTGACTTTGTGAACCGCCACCGCGCTTACTGGCCGCTCGATGACGCCCCGCTCAAGGACGGCGACGGCGGCTTTGTGGGCGTGGACGAGCGCCTGGACCCGGACATCCTGCCGCCGGGCATGGTGGCCAGCGCCACCAACTGCCGCTTCCGCAACGGCCGCGTGGAGCCCCGCGCCGGCATCACCATCCTGCCGTGGATGAAGGCGGACGGCCGCACGCCGTTCATCACCACGGGCGCGATGCACGTCTTCAAGGTCAGTCCGCCCAATGCGTATGCGGCCTACGTGGGCACTGGCTCCGGGTCATTCACTCCAGATGGCAGCAACAACGCCGTCATTGGCATTCGCTTCGGGGAGCTGGTGAGCTTGCAGCAGGTGCGCATCTACCACGACTATCCGGCTCCGTGGGCGGAAGGCTGGGGCACCTATGACTGGGTGGTGGGCGTTTATGCGGCGTCAGCCATCATCAACGGCGTGCGCGCCAACACCAGCTATGTGTCCAACTTGGGCGTGACCGTCCAGGAGCTTCAGGTGGCCTTCGGGGTGAATGCCCCGGCGGTCTTCAACAACGAGATGGCAAACCATTGCTTGCGCGTGGATTGCGTGACAAGCACCGGCACCTTGACCGGCTATCTGACCTACGGACCCGCATGAGCGTTCAAGGAGCCACTCTTTACTCGGACCCGAACGGGACGGAATGGATATTCGTCGCGGCCGGGGGGCGCGTGTATGCCACGGGGGAGGGCCGTGTGTCCCGCGAGATTTCTCTGAACGGCGAGACCATCACGGGCAACGTCAGCTTCACGCAATGCTACGACAAGCTCCTGCTCTGGCGCGGCACCGCCAGCAGCCCGCTCCAGATGGAGACCTTTGGCGCGGGCTTTGTGGCCGTCACGCAGACCAGCAGCGACGCCGGCAACGGCACGGGCACGCAGGTGATTCCCAACAGCGACGGGGCGCGCTTCTTCCAGAACCGCGTCTTCGTGCCGTTTATCTACGAAGGCACCAAGAAGGACTTTGTGGCGGTCGGGGACATCGGCAACTACACCCGCTACAAGTTTCCGCAGCAGGCGTTTCGCTTTAACGACGGGGCGGATGACGACATCGTGGACCTCGCGCCGTTCGGGCGCATCTCAATGGTGGTCTTCAAGCAGAAGTCCGTCCGCATCGTGGACAACCTCGTGCCGGACAGCAACGGGGACTACTCGACCGCCGTATCCGACCTCGTGACCAGCACGCACGGTCTGGTCGCGCGCAATGCGTGGGTGCCCGTAGGCCGCGACCTCTTCTACGTCAGCACCAAGGGCGTGACCAGCTTGCAGCTCACCGAGGAGAACCGCGTGAAAGGCGTGGACTTGCCGCTCTCCGCGCCGCTGGCAGCGACGTGGGCGCGCATCAACTGGAATCTGCGGGACCAAATCCGCATCGGCTACTGGGACAACAAGCTCTACGTGGCGCTGCCGCTCGATGATGGCCGGGTCATTGATACTGACACCAACCTTGCCACCGGCACCTACAACATTGTCACGGGCAACCTCTCCCTCTCCGTCACCAGCGGCGCGGTCTATTACTTCGAGTTCGGGGCCAATGAGGTGACGCTGACCAACGGGGCCAGCACGCTTACGCGCAGCGGCTTCTTCACCGCCAGCACCAGCAGCGTGGTCTTCAACGGCACGCTGGGAGCCGCCACCACCGCGACGCTTTACTACGTGCCGTTCTACAACTGCAACACCGCCGTGGCGGTCTATGACTTCCTCACCGGCGCTTGGGCGGGCGCGGACCAGACGGACTACGTGACGCATGTGAAGGAGTGGCTCACCGCCACCATCCAAGGCCGCCAACGGCTCGTGGCCGTGACGCCTGATGGCCTGTTGCGCTTGTGGGAAGAAGGCTTCGAGGACGAACGCATCACTACGATTGCCAACCCCTACGTGGACCTCACGGTGGAGAGCCAGCCCGACACCGACAAGACGCTTCAGCTCAACACCTCCAGCGGCGACCTCGTGACCGCCAGCACGGCCGCCAGCGCGAACAGCGGCCTTACCTGGGGCACCAGCACCACCGCGCTGGCCCGCACCAACCTCTTCGCCGGCTGGGCTGCCATCCCGTGGGCGGCCACGGGCGGCACCGTCACGCAGCAGGATTGGGGCATCCGCTGGACCAGCAGCACGAGCAGCCTGCCCGCCTTTGCCATCAACGGCGTGACCATCCAGAACTCCGGCGCGTTCGACTGGGCTTATGTGGACCTTGTGACCGGCAGCCAAATCACCACGCAAAGCGTGAGCACCAGCGTCACCACGCGGGGCTACGCCATGCAGGACCCGGATGGCAAACGCTTCCAACAGGTGGCCGCGATGGTCGAGACATGGGCTCCCAGCTTCACCCTCACCGGCATCACGGACGGCGTGAACGAGACTACCACCGTGGCGTCCGCGCAGACGCGCAGCAACACCACCTACTCCATCAGCCAAACGGCATGGGACAGCACCAACGCCAACGACGACCACGGGGACCCGTGGCGGGAGGACTACAGCGTGGCGCTGGGCGCGGGCTTTAACCTCGGCAGCGGTGTGAACCTGCAACTTCAGCAGACTTCATTAGTTCGCCTGAAAATGGTTCAGCGGGGCAATTCCTGCCAGCTCACCTTGGCGAACACGCAGGGCCGGTGCATTCTCAAGAGCGTCAACATGGACGCCATCCCGGGCGACCGGACAATGGGCACCAAGTATTCGGGCTGATTTATGGCACTTACCGCAACCGTCACGCCGGCCAAGACGCTCGTGGGCACCGAGCGCGTCACGAACTCGAAGCTCAACCAGGGCTTCGCGCCCACGGTCACGTTGAGCGGCACGGCGGACACGTCGCAAATCACGGACGACGCCGTGACTGCCGCGAAGGCAGCCTTTGGAGCGTGGTTTTACTGCTCCGCCAGTGGCACCAACACCATTACGCTTACGGCCTCGGGCCACACCATCACACTGGTCGAGGGCATGATTGCCCGCTTTAAGGTTGCAACGGACAACACTGGAGCGGTGGATATTACGTTTGGCGGCAGCACCAAGGACTTGTTCCGCTACTACAACTCTACGACCGCCGCTGGGGTAGAGCTGGCGGCTGGCGACTTGCGGGCTGGGCAGAATTGCGAGGTCATTTACGACGGCATCCGCTGGCAGTTGCTTTCGGCATTGGGCAGCTCGCAGGTGGTGGTCGGCATTGATGCCGGCAGCACGGACGCCTACGCCATCACGCCCACGCCCAGCGTGCGCGCCTACTCCGACCTAACCGGCGTGCCCGTTGTCTTCAAGGCCAACACCATCAACTCGGAAGCCGCCACGTTGCAAGTCAGCGGCTTGGGTAGCGCCAAAACCATCGTCAAAAGCTACAACCAAACGCTTGCGGACGGCGACATCAAGGCCGGCCAGTGGGTGACAGTGGTGTATGACGGCACCAGCTTCCAGCTACAAAGTCCCGTTGCAAACGGCACGCCGGCGGTGGTCCGCGACGTTGCCCGAGGGCTTTTTATTAAGAACCATTCGACCAACCCGACGTATCAGCTCACCATCACGGCGGATGAAATTGTGCTGAAGAACGCAAGTGGAGACAGTGTGTTGGCGTCCGCTGTCAGCCTGACCGCAGGCGTTGCTACCACCGGGGCCAACGGCCGCGCCGCGGGTGGCACGGAGCCGGGCACCGAGCAGTCAACGACTTGGTATTACGTGTGGGCCATCAGCAACGGCACCACCACGAGCGCCCTGTTGAGCACCATCAATCCAGTCGAGACCGCCGCGCTGCCGTCCGGCTACACCTACAAAGCCCTTCTTGGCGCGGTCTTCAACGACTCCGGCAGCGACTTTGACACCATGTATCAGGCGGACCGCGTGGTGTGGCTTGATGAAACGAACGCCAGCAGCCTAATCTTCAATAACCAAACGGGCAGCAACAATGCGTGGACCAGCGCCAATATAGCCGCGATTGTGCCGCCGATTGCCAAAGCGGTGGCCGGCACAATGGGCCGCAGTGCCGCCGCCGGCACAAACAACGACAACCAAATGGCGGTCGCGGGTGAAAGCGGTGGCACGACAGTGTGCGCGTGCGTCTGGGGCTCAGTTGTGGCTGACGTTGGAACCTCGATTGACACGTTTCTCAGCGGTCATCCGTTTGACCTCGTGCCGCTGAAGACCTCGCAAACGATTTGGTGGAAGACCTACACCGCTGGATTGAACATGTTTCGACTCACCTTGCGCCGCTACACCATCTGATGACCGCTGAACTCCAGACCCCCATCCGCCAGACCGCCTCGGCCAGCTACGAAGAGCGCGTGCGCCGGGTGTGTGCGCTTATCGCTGGCAGTGACCTTGCGGCCTTGGGCTACATGCAGGCCATTTGCTATGCGGCCCGGCTCATGGATGACGCCGTGGACGCGGACCACGGCCCGGTCGAGTATCACCGGCTCTTTCATGTGCTGTTGGTCGAGCTGCCTGCCAATGCTTTCTTCCAGCGGAACCGCGACGCGCTCATTGCCATGCACAGCGCCACGCTCAACGCCTGGCAGGATGCCGATGCGTGGTTGGCGCACCAAGACATCCGCCGCCAGCACGCGCTGGTCTTCCGCGATTACCTCA